>Ga0102589_1000235_pt1 | contig 139664 bp, 123 predicted proteins | sample AraplaMF_Col_mLB_FD_76858 | JGI IMG/M metagenome (GOLD analysis project Ga0102589, IMG submission 76858) | Arabidopsis root microbial communities from the University of North Carolina, USA - plate scrape MF_Col_mLB | ecosystem: Host-associated > Plants > Roots > Endosphere | place: USA...
TGATCTTCGCGAGCCGCTGGCTGCAGCTGCCGCTGTACCTGGGCCTGATCGTGGCGCAGGCGGTGTACGTGGTGCACTTCCTGGTCGAGCTGCTGCACCTGGTGGAGGCCGCCTTCGGCTCCAAGGATGCGCTGCAGGCGCTGATCACCAGCATCGGCTACAAGACCACTGCGCCAGTGGGCACGCTGAACGAGACGGTCATCATGCTCGTGGTGCTCGCGCTGATCGACGTGGTGATGATCTCCAACCTGCTCATCATGGTGATCGTTGGCGGCTACGAGACCTTCGTGAGCCGCATGGACCTCGAAGGCCACCGCGACCAGCCCGAGTGGCTCAGCCACGTGAACGCCTCGGTGCTCAAGGTGAAGCTGGCCACCGCCATCATCGGCATCAGCTCCATCCACCTGCTGAAGACCTTCATCAACGCCGACAACTACACCGACCGCGTGCTGATCGCGCAGACGGTGATCCACATCGCGTTCCTGTTCTCGGCCATGGCCATCGCCTACACAGACCGGCTGATGGCGCCTGCCCATCCGCCCGCCGACCCGCACTGAGCCTGTTCAGCCGCCCCGACCCGCCTGCGGCAGCACGTCCCAGGCGGGTGGATCGGTGAAGCGCGCGGCCAGAAAATCGAGCATCGTGCGCAGCGTGGCCGGCATGTGCTTGCGCGATGCATACACCGCGTACATGCCTACCACCTGCGGCTCGAAATCACCGAAGAGCCGCACCAGTTCGCCGGACTGCAGCAGCTGCGACGTGAGGTATGTCGGCAGCATCGCGATGCCGGCCCCTGCCCTCGCCAGGTACATCAGGCTCGCCGCATCGTTGGTCGACACGTTGCCGCCGACCGCCACCGACACCGGCTCCCCGCTTTCCTTGCGCGTGAAATTCCAAAGACTGCGCCCGAAGTACGAGTGCGTGAGGCAGTTGCGCTGCGCCAGCTCTTCCACGCTCGACGGCCTGCCGTGCTCCTTCAGATAGGCCGGTGAGGCACACACCACCGAACGGCAATCGGTGAGCCGCCGCGCAATCAGGTTCGGGTCGATCTCGGCCGCCACGCGGATCGCGAGGTCGATGCGTTCGTCGACGAGGTTCACCGCACGATCCAGCAGCACCAGGTCGACCGCCACGCCCGGATAGATCCGCACGTAGTCGGCCATGGCATCGGCCAGTTGGGCCTGTGCGAACGAAGTGCTGGCCGTGATGCGAAGCTGCCCCCGCGGCGCCTCGGCCGGATGACGCACTGCGGCCTGCATGTCGCCCGTGAGCTCCAGCACCTGGCGGCAGCGCGGCAGCAGTTCCTCTCCCGCCGCCGTGAGGCTCAGGCGGCGCGTCGTGCGATGCAGCAGGCGCGCACCGGTCCACTGCTCCAGTTCGGCGACATAGCGCGTGACGACCGGGCGGGACATGTCGAGCTTGTCGGCAGCGGCCGAAAGACTGCCCGAATCGACCACGGCGACGAACACGCGCATTGCATTCAATCGATCCATTCGAACGATTTTAGGAATAAACAAGCGCGCAAATCGAGGTATTTCTTTCGAAACCAGAAACCTAAGATTCGCTCCATCCCATCCCGATCTCTCGATCCTTCCGATCTTTCACAGGAGTCACCATGAGCCACATCGCCATCATCGGCGCCACCGGACGCGCCGGCAGCCAGCTTCTCGAAGAGGCCCTGCGCCGGGGCCACACCGTCACCGCCATCGCCCGCAAGGCCAGCGCCAAGCTGGCAGGCCGCGCCAACGTGAAGGCCGTCGATCTCGACGTGCTCGACGGCGCTGCGCTGGAGAAGACCCTGGCCGGCCACGACGCCGTGTTCAGCGCCGCGCACTTCGCCACAGTGCCGCCCGCGGCCATCATCGAGCCGACGAAGCGCGCCGGCGTGAAGCGCCTGCTGGTGGTCGGCGGCGCGGGCAGCCTGTTCGCGGCGCCCGGTTTGAAGGTGATCGACACGCCCAACTTCCCCGACGCATACCGCGCCGAAGCCTCGGCCGGCAGCGTGTTCCTCGACACGCTGCGCAACGAGAAGGAGCTCGACTGGACCTTCCTTTCGCCCTCCGCCGAGTTCGTCGAAGGCGAGCGCACCGGCAAGTTCCGCCTGGGCAAGGACGACCTGCTCGTGAGCGCCGAAGGCCGCAGCTGGATCAGCTTCGCGGACTACGCGATCGCGTTCATCGACGAACTGGAAAAGCCCGCACATTCCCGCCAGCGCTACACCATCGGGTACTGACCCTCAGGCAGCAAAAAAGGACCCTCGCGGGTCCTTTTCGTTCGAGCCGGCCAGATCAACGCCCGGTCATGTTCTCCGGCACCACCCACTGGTCGAACTGCTCGGCCGTCAGGTGGCCCGATGCGATCGCCGCCTCGCGCAGGCTGGTGCCTTCCTTGTGCGCCTTCTTCGCGATGTAGGCCGACTTGTCGTAGCCGATGTGCGTGTTCAGCGCCGTCACCAGCATCAGCGAACGCTGGACCAGCTCGGTGATGCGCTCGCGGTTGGGCTCGATGCCCACGGCGCAGTGGTCGTTGAAGCTCACCATGCCGTCGGCCAGGAGGCGCACGCTCTGCAGGAAGTTGTGCGCCACCATCGGGCGGAACACGTTCAGCTCGAAGTTGCCCGAGGCGCCGCCGATGTTGATGGCGACGTCGTTGCCGAACACCTGCGCGGCCAGCATCGTCACGGCCTCGCTCTGCGTCGGGTTGACCTTGCCCGGCATGATCGACGAGCCAGGTTCGTTCTCGGGAATGCTCAGTTCGCCGATGCCGCTGCGCGGGCCGCTGGCGAGCCAGCGCACGTCGTTGGCAATCTTGTTCATGCTGGCGGCCAGCGTCTTCAGCGCGCCGTGCGCATGCACCAGCGCATCGACGCTGGCCATGGCTTCGAACTTGTTCGGCGCGGTCACGAAAGGCAGGCCGGTGAGCTTCGCCAGCTCGGCCGCCACTTGCTCTGCATAGCCCTTTGGCGCGTTGAGGCCGGTGCCGACCGCAGTGCCGCCCAGCGCCAGTTCGCACAGGTGCGGCAGCGCGGCGCGCACGTGCGCCTCGCCATGAGCCAGCTGCGCGACATAGCCGGAGAACTCCTGGCCCAGCGTGAGGGGCGTGGCGTCCTGCAGATGGGTGCGGCCGATCTTCACGATGTCGGCGAAGTCCTTGGACTTCTGCTCCAGCGTGCCGCGCAGCTTCGCGATGGCCGGCAGCAGCTTGTGGGTGATGGCCTCGACGGCAGCCACGTGCATCGCCGTCGGGAACACGTCGTTGCTCGACTGGCTGCGGTTCACGTCGTCGTTCGGGTGCACGAGGCGGCCTTCGCCGCGCTCGCCGCCGAGGATCTCGCTGGCGCGGTTGGCCAGCACCTCGTTGACGTTCATGTTGGTCTGCGTGCCCGAGCCGGTCTGCCAGACCACCAGCGGGAACTCGCCCGGGTGCTTGCCGGCGATGACCTCGTCGGCCGCGGCCACGATCGCGTTGGTTTTCTTCTCGTCCTGCAGGCCCAGCGCGTGGTTGACCACGGCGGAAGCGCGCTTGACCTGGGCCAGCGCCTTGATGATCTCGCGCGGCTGCTGCTCGCCGGAGATGTCGAAGTTCTGCAGCGAGCGCTGCGTCTGCGCGCCCCACAGCTTGTCGGCCGGCACGTCGATGGGTCCGAAGGTGTCGCGCTCGGCACGGGTCTTGGGGGAAGTCGTCATGAGAAAAAGCTCCGCAGGATCATGAAAGGTCGCGCCGCTTGCCGACGCGCCCTGGAGTATCGCCCCGATGAGAGTAGCTCTCATCTGACGAGGGCATTGCGCTGGCGCCGACAGCGGCGCCCTGCCGCCTGCCTTGACCTCGTCATGTCGAAAAGTTATAATTCGCAGCTTCTGACGACCAACAAGTCATGATGACACCGTTGGTCAAGCCTGCACTACTCGCGGATCTCCGAATCCCGTCGCGGTGCAAGGTGCTCCCGCCGGGCCCTGCCCGGCAAACCGGCCGGATCTTTCCAGCCCCATTGCCACGTCAAGCTCATCCAGCCGGCGCCCCTCGACCAGGCCCGTCGCGCTGCGAATGAAGCATCCGGCGGGCACTGGCTTCGTCGCCCTGTCGTCTTCAGTGCGTGTCGGCAGCCCCTCCATCTGACGGGCTGGGGCGTGGTCGCGTCGCCCTTTTTGGAGCTTCCGGAGCTTCCGAAGGACGGCGATCTGTCAACCCTTCACCCAAGGAGCCCCGACGTATGGCCAAAGGAATTCTCATCGACCATGTCTTCAAGGTGTTCGGCGACGAGCCCGAACAAGCACTGGAGCTGGTCCGGCAAGGACTTTCGAAGAAGGAGATCCTCGCGCGCACCGGCCAGTCGATCGGCGTGTTCGACGCCACCTTCGAGATCCAGGCTGGAGAAATCTTCGTCATCATGGGCCTCTCGGGTTCGGGCAAGTCGACGCTGGTGCGGTTGCTGAACCGGCTGATCGAGCCGACCGCCGGGCGCATCGTGATCGACGGCGCCGACATCAACGAGCATTCCGACGCGCGGCTTCGCGCGCTGCGCCGCAAGGACATCAGCATGGTGTTCCAGTCGTTCGCGCTGATGCCGCACATGACAGTGCGCGAGAACACCGCCTTCGGCCTCGAGCTCTCGGGCACCGGCAAGAAGGAGCGCCTCGCGCAGGCCGACAAGGCGCTCGCGCAGGTAGGCCTGGCGGGCTGGGGCGACAGCTACCCCGACGAGCTCTCCGGCGGCATGCAGCAGCGCGTGGGCCTGGCGCGCGCGCTGGCCTCCGATCCGTCGATCCTGCTGATGGACGAGGCCTTCTCGGCGCTCGATCCGATCATCCGCACCGAGATGCAGTCGGAGCTACTGCGCCTGCAGCAGGAGCAGCGCCGCACCATCGTCTTCATCTCGCACGACCTCGACGAGGCCATGCGCATCGGCGACCGCATCGCGATCATGAAGGACGGCCAGGTGATCCAGGTCGGCACGCCCGACGAGATTTTGCGCAGCCCCGCCAACGACTACGTGCGCAGCTTCGTGCGCGGCGTGGACGCGGCCGCCGTATTCAAGGCGGGCGATATCGCGCGCAAGCAGCTCACCGTGGTCTGCGAGCACCCCGAGCGCGGCGCGCGCGCGGCGCTCAAGCAGCTCGAAGACCAGGACCGCGACTTCGCCTACGTCACCAGCCCGAGCAAGCGCTACCTGGGCACCGTGTCGGCCGACACCCTGCGCGCGGCGCTCGACGGCCATTCCGGCCCGCTGGGCCTGCGCCACGCGTTCCTGAACGACCTCGGCACGATCGACGCCGATGCGCCCGTGGCCGGCCTCTTCGGCCAGGTGGCCCAGGCGCCGTGCGCGGTGCCGGTGGTGGCGGCGGACGGCCGCTTCTGCGGCGCGATCAGCAAGACGACGCTGCTGAAGTTCCTCGATCGCGACACGCCGCCCATCGACCCGGCGCACCAGCCGCAGCAACCCGTGGCCGCCGTTGTCTCCACCGCCGCCGCCACTGCCGCCTGAACGAAATCGAAGGACACAACAGATGAACGACACCGCACTGCCCTCCGAACTCGCGCCGATGAACGACGCATCGACCGCGCTCGCGACGCCCGCTGCCGCGCCGGCGCCGGTCGACCCGTGGGAAGCCCTGTCGGCCGCGCCCGACACCTCCGCAACCAGCGCCTGGCTCGACGCCCCCGCGCCGCTCGATAGCGCCCATCAGCTCGCCGGCCACGCCGATGCCGCGGGCGGCCTGCAACTGCACCGCCTGTGGGATGGCTCGCTGCCCATCGAATCCTGGATCAACAGCGGCCTGGGCTGGGTGGTGGAGCATTTCCGCCCCTTCTTCCAGACCGTGCGCCTGCCCATCGACGGCACGCTGAACTGGATCCAGGGCCTGCTCACCGGCCTGCCCACGCTGGCGATGATTGCGCTCATCGGCCTGCTGGCCTGGCAGTTCGCCGGCCGCGCACTGGCCATCGGCACCACGGTGGCGCTGCTGCTGGTGGCCATGCTGGGCATCTGGCCCGAGGCGATGGTGACGCTGTCGCTGGTGCTGACCTCACTGGTCTTCTGCATGGCCGTGGGCCTGCCGCTGGGCGTGCTGCTGGCCAGCAGCGACCGCGCGCAGCGCGTGATGCGCCCTGTGCTCGACGCGATGCAGACCACGCCCGCCTTCGTGTACCTGGTGCCGGTGGTGATGCTGTTCGGCATCGGCAACGTGCCGGGCGTGATCGTGACCATCGTCTTCGCGCTGGCGCCGCTGGTGCGCCTGACCAACCTCGGCCTGCGCCAGGTGCGCCCCGACCTGATCGAGGCCGCGCGCGCCTATGGCGCCTCGCCGTGGCAGATGCTGGTGAAGGTGCAGTTGCCGCTGGCCATGCCGTCGATCATGGCGGGCATCAACCAGGCGCTGATGCTGTCGCTGTCGATGGTGGTGATCGCCTCGATGATCGCCGTGGGCGGCCTCGGCCAGATGGTGCTGCGCGGCATCGGCCGCCTCGACATGGGCCTGGCGACCGTGGGCGGGCTGGGCATCGTGCTGCTGGCGATCTCGCTGGACCGCCTGACGCAGGCCATGGGCAAGTCGCGCCGCGGCGGCGCACGCCGCTGGTGGCACACGGGGCCGGTGGGCCTTGCGCTTCGCCTGCTGCAGCGTGCCGTGGCACCGGCCCGCAACGACGCCGAGCCCGCGCCCGCCCTTTCCGCACAGGCGCGATGAACGGAGGAACCCGCCACATGAACTTCGCCAGGAACAAGAGCCGATTCATCGCCCACGGCCTGCTCGCCCTCGCCTTCGTGGCCTCGGGCGCGGCCGCCCAGGCCGCCAACGACCTGCCCGGCAAGGGCGTCACCGTGCAGCCGCTGAAGAGCTCGCTTGCGGAAGAAGCCTTCCAGACGCTGCTGGTGATGCGCGGCCTGGAAAAGCTCGGCTACAAGGTCGAGCCCATGAAGGACCTGGAGCCCGCCACCGAGCACCTGGCCATCGCCAACGGCGATGCCACCTTCATGGCCCACCACTGGAGCCTGCTGCACGCCGACTTCTACAAGAACAGTGGCGGCGACGCCAAGCTGTGGCGCAAGGGCGTGTATTCCGAAGGCGCGGTGCAGGGCTACCTGATCGACCGCAAGACGGCCGAGCAGTACGGCATCACCAACATCGCGCAGCTGAAGGACCCGGCCATCGCGAAGCTGTTCGACATCGACGGCGACGGCAAGGCCGACCTCACGGGCTGCAACCCGGGCTGGGGCTGCGAGCTCGCCATCGAGAACCACCTGACGGCCTACCAGCTGCGCGACACCGTCAGCCACCGGCAAGGCAGCTACGCCGCGCTGATGGCCGACACCATCGCGCGATTCAAGCAGGACAAGCCGGTGCTGTACTACACGTGGACGCCGTACTGGGTCAGCGCCGTGCTGCGTCCCGGCAAGGACGTGGTGTGGCTGCAGGTGCCGTTCTCGTCGTCGCAGGGTGACGGCGGCAACGTCGACACCCAGTTGCCCAACGGCAGGAACTACGGCTTCCAGGCCAACGACGAGCAGATCGTCGCCAACCGGGCCTTCGTCGAGAAGAACCCGGCCGCGGCGAAGCTGTTCGAGGTGATGAAGCTGCCGATCGGCGACATCAACGCCCAGAACCTGCGCATGAGCCAGGGCGCCAACACCCAGCAGGACGTGGAGCGCCATGCCGACGGTTGGATCCGGGCGCACCGACAGCTGTTCGACGGTTGGGTGGAGCAGGCCCGGGAAGCGGCACGGTAAGCGGGGCAGGCGCGGCGGCTGAGATAATCGGGGGGCGTTTCCACACTCCTACAAAGCCCCCCACCATGACGACCACGATCCAGCAGGCCGACCTGATCGAATCGATCAGCGCCGCGCTGCAGTACATCAGCTACTACCACCCCGCCGACTACATCGCCCACCTGGCCCGTGCCTACGAGCGCGAGCAGAGCCCCGCGGCCAAGGACGCCATCGCGCAGATCCTGACCAACAGCAAGATGAGCGCGACCGGCCAGCGCCCGATCTGCCAGGACACCGGCATCGTCAATGTGTTCCTCAAGGTGGGTATGGACGTGCGCTGGGGCGGCTTCACCGGCAGCCTGGACGACGCCATCAACGAAGGCGTGCGCCGCGGCTACAACCACCCCGACAACACGCTGCGCGCCTCGGTCGTGGCCGACCCGCAGTTCGACCGCAAGAACACCAAGGACAACACGCCCGCGGTGATCTTCACGGAGATCGTGCCGGGCGACAAACTCGAGGTCACAGTGGCCGCCAAGGGCGGCGGCAGCGAGAACAAGAGCAAGCTGGTCATGCTGAACCCCGGCGACAGCGTGGTCGACTGGGTGCTCAAGACAGTGCCCACCATGGGCGCCGGCTGGTGCCCGCCGGGCATGCTGGGCATCGGCATCGGCGGCACCGCCGAGAAGGCCGCCCTGATGGCCAAGGAAAGCCTGATGGACGACCTCGACATGCACGAGCTGCTGGCCAAGAAGAACTCGGGCGCCGAGCTGAGCAAGGTCGAGGCGCTGCGCGTCGAGCTGTACGAGAAGGTCAATGCGCTGGGCATCGGCGCTCAGGGCCTGGGCGGCCTGGCCACCGTGCTGGACGTCAAGATCCAGATGTACCCCACGCACGCGGCGAGCAAGCCCGTGGCGATGATTCCGAACTGCGCGGCCACGCGCCACGCGCACTTCACGATGGACGGCAGCGGCCCGGTCTACCTCGAAGCGCCCTCGCTCGACCTGTGGCCCGATGTGAACTGGGCCCCTGATGAAAAGAAGAGCAAGCGCGTCGACCTCGACAAGCTCACGCCCGCCGAAGTGGCGAGCTGGAAGCCGGGCGACACGCTGCTGCTCAACGGCAAGATGCTCACCGGCCGCGACGCCGCGCACAAGCGCATCCAGGGCATGCTGGCCAAGGGCGAGAAGCTGCCGGTGGATTTCACCAACCGCGTCATCTACTACGTCGGCCCGGTCGATCCGGTGAAGGACGAGGCCGTCGGCCCCGCAGGCCCGACCACCGCCACCCGCATGGACGGCTTCACCGAGATGATGCTGGCGCAGACGGGCCTGATCGCCATGATCGGCAAGGCCGAGCGCGGCCCGGTCGCCATCGAGGCCATCAAGAAGCACAAGAGCGCCTACCTCATGGCCGTGGGCGGCGCCGCCTACCTGGTCAGCAAGGCCATCAAGACCGCCAAGGTGGTGGGCTTCGAGGACCTGGGCATGGAAGCCATCTACGAATTCGACGTGGTCGACATGCCCGTGACGGTGGCGGTCGACGCCGGCGGCACCAGCGCGCACATCACCGGCCCGGCCGAGTGGCAGAAGCGCATCGCCACGGGCGAGTTCAAGACCATCATGATGGAAGAAGCCTGAGTTGAGCCCGGTAGGCGTCTTCGACAGCGGGGTCGGCGGCCTCAGCGTGCTTGCCGCGCTGAGGGCCGAGCTCCCGCACGAGCACTTCGTCTACTTCGCCGACACGGCCTATGCGCCCTACGGCGAACGCGGAGACGCCTACGTGATCGAGCGCTCGCGCGCGGTGGTCGAACACCTGCTGCGCGAGCACGGCATCAAGGCGCTGGTGGTGGCCTGCAACACGGCGACCACTGCCGCCATCCACCTGCTTCGTGCCGACCACCCCAGCCTGCCGATCGTGGGACTGGAACCCGGCCTCAAGCCCGCCGTGGCTGCGAGCCGCACGGGGCACATCTCGGTGCTCGCCACGCGCGGCACGCTGGCCAGCGCCAAGTACGCGACCCTGCGCGCCTCCTTCGCGGGATCGGCCGACGTCCGGCCGGTGCCCTGCGACGGGCTGGTGAAGGCCATCGAAGGTTTCGACTCGGCCGGCATCGCGGCGCTGGCCGAACGCTACATGGCCGAGGCCGGCCCTTTCGGTGGCGGGCCCGGCGAGGTCGACACGGTCGTGCTCGGCTGCACCCACTATCCGCTGGTGAAGGACGAGCTGGGCAGGCATGCGCCGGCCACGCTGCGCTTCATCGACACGGGCGTGCCGGTCGCCCAGCAGACGCGGCGCCTGCTGGCATCGGCGGGCCGGCTTGCCGACAGCGGCACCGGCGGTCTGCTGCTGCAGAGCAGCGGCGATGTCGCCGTGCTCGAGGCGGCTGCCGCGAAATGGCTCGGGCTTCCCGCCGCAGCCACGGCCTGAGCCGGACGACCGGACAACCATGCGCCTGCCGCGCCGCATCGCCTCCTGCGCCCTCTTCCTCCTGGGTCTTTCGGCAGCCGGCCTGAGCCATGCGGCCTGCGAGAGCGGCCTTGCCGAGCGCATGCACGCCAAGCTGCATCCCAACCGCCAGCTCGACGAGCGGCTCGCGGCCTGCAAGATCTGGCCGGCCTTTCCGGGACGCAGCATCGTCGTTCTTCCGATGCCCCGCGAAACCACCGACCGCGGCGCCAAGGTGTTCGACATCGAGATCCTGCTGATCCAGCGCCCGGACAATGGCAATACCGATCGCGACACCGTGATCGGCCGCCTCATGCAGCCCGAGGCGCTCGACGAGGACGCCACCACCTCGATCCAGGACCTGCGCATCGACACCTCGCGCTACGTGCTCTCGCCCGAGGCGCGCGCCTTTGGGCTGCGCGTACGCTATCGCGGCAGCAACGCACCCGGCAACCCTCTGGCCAGCGAAACCATGCGGCTCTACGTGCACCACGGCAAGCAGCTGCGCCAGGTGCTGCAGGAGGTCGAGCTCGACCACGACCATGGCGGATGGGACTCCACCTGCACCGGCCACTTCGAGAAGCTGCGCACCATGGTGTCGGTCGGCAACGGCAGCAGCAACGGCTTTGCCGACCTGCAGCTGTCGCGCACGCTGCTGCAGAGCCGCGCGCAGGAGCTGGAAGACCAGGGTTGCGTGGAGAAGGCGCTGCCCCCGAAGTTCAACACCGTCACGCTGCGCTACGACGGCGAGCGCTACAAGGTGCCGAAGTCGCTCCAGCAGCAAGTCCCCTGACGGGAGCCTGATTCAAGGCCCGCTTTTCACCGGGCCGTCACACAGAAGTACCAGCATGCGCGGTTTGTCAAAAAGTATTGCCGCGCACGATGAACTCACTCTCCCAGGCCCGCATTCCCTTCAAGCCCCTGATCCTCGCCGGCGCGCTTGCGCTCGTGCTGGGCGCCTGCGGGGGCGGCGGTGGTGGCTCCGGTTTCGGCGCGATCTTTCCGCCGGCAAGCACTGCGCCGCCTCCTGCTGCCCAGCCACCGGCGCAGCCGCCCGCCGCGCAGCCTGAGCCCGACCAGCTCGTTTCCAAGGCGCGATTCACGCCCAATGCGGGCACCACCGAGGGCTCGTCCGACGCATCGACCGCCATCGCCCTGCCCGACAACTTCATGATCGTGGCGGACGACGAAGCCAACGTGTTGCGCGTCTACCCGCGCGCCGGCGGCGCCGCGGTGAAGGAATGGAGCTACAAGCTCGAAGGCCCCAAGCTCGCCAAGGAACTCGACCTCGAGGCCGCCACGCGCATCGGCGACACGCTGTACCTCACCGGCTCCAACAGCAACAAGAAGGACGGCGCGGACGCCGTCTCCGACCGATCGCACCTGTTCGCCGTCAAGGTGAGCGGCACCGGCGCGGCCACCGCCTTCGACTATGTCGGCCAGTTCGCACTGCTCGAGGCGCAGCTCGTCGCCTGGGACTCCGGCAACGCCCACGGCCTCGGCGCCAATCACTTCGGCTTTGCCGTGTCGGCCGGCGCCGGCATCGCGCCTGAGCGGGTCGACGGCTTCTCCATCGAGGGCATGACCAGCTCGCCGGGCGACACCGCGCTGTGGTTCGGCTTCCGCGCGCCGCAGACGGGCACCACCGTGCGCTCCAAGGCGCTGATCGTGCCGCTGCAGAACTACGCGGCGCTGGTCGCCGGCACCGCCACCCAGGCGGCCTTCGGCGCGCCCATCGAGCTCGAACTGGGCGGCCGCGGCATCCGCTCCATCGACAAGGGCACCGATGGCAACTACCTGATCGTCGCCGGCCCTGCAGGCCCCGCGAGCCCGGACGTGGACCGCAACTTCGCGCTGTTCGCATGGAACGGCAACCCTGGCAGCGCACCGGTCGAGCTGTCGAACGATCTCGATTCGCTGTCGAAGAAAACCGGCGGCAGCTTCGAGTCCGTCGTGGAGGTGCCCGGCCCCGTGAAGGCCGGCACGGAGGTCCAGCTGCTGCTGGACAACGGCGACACCAAGTGGGACGGCAAGACCGCCTCGAAGGACCTGCCGCCCGCCGACCAGAAATTCGACGGCTTCGTGGTGCGCCTGGGTTCGCCCCTGGTCGACGCCACTGCGCCGAAGCTGAAGAAGGCATCGCTGGCGGGCCTCGTGGGCGTGAACCTCGATGCATCGCTCACGCTGACGTTCAACGAAGCCGTGCGCCTGGGCTCGGGCAGCATCGTGCTGCACAAGGCGGACGGCAGCGTGGTCGAGACCTTCGATGCCAGCAGCCCCGCCGCACGCACGCAGGTGGCCTTCAACAAGCTGAAGCTGGTGCCGACCGCACCGCTGGCGGCGAGCAGCGGCTACTACGTCACCATCGACGGCAACGCGATCACCGACCCGGCCGGCAACGCCTTTGCCGGCTTCGGCGACGCGACGACGCTGAGCTTCACCACCACCGCCGGCGCCACCGCGCTCGCCACCGGCGACCTGCTCTTCATGGCCGCCAACGCCGAGGCCCCCGACGCCTACGCCTTCGTGCTGCTGAAGGCGGTGAACGGCGGCACGAAGGTGCTGTTCACCGACCGCGACCGCAAGTCGGGCACCAACGAGTTCACGGGCATCACCAACGAGACGGCCTTCTTCTGGACCGCCGACCGGAACCTGCCGGCAGGCACCATCGTGACGATCCAGACCGACGTCACGGGCAATCCGATCGCGGACAAGGGCTTCACGCTCGGGTCACCGGGCGGCATCGGCAAGTCGGAAACCGTCTACGCGATCACGGGCGGCACCATCGCCGGACTGGGCGACGGCGTGGCGGGGCAGATCACCGCCGTCGGCGACTACCTCGCGACCATCACGCTGGGCGGTACTGCGGGCACCATTCCCGACGCCGTCACGACGGCGGGCACAGCCTTCAGCTTCACGGTGAGTCCCGCCAACCAGACCAACGCGATCTACACCGGCTCGCTCGACCGCTCCGACCTGGCCGCCTTCGCGGCGCGTGTGAAGAACCCGGCGAACTGGACCGTGCGCTATGCGCCGGAAGTGGGCTGGCCGCTGACCAACGACAGCCTGTTCGGCGACAGGCTGCCCTGATCGAAGCCTGATCAGGCGCGCAGCGCGGCTTGCCGGCCGCGCTGCATATCGATCGGCAGCAGCAGCAACAGCCCCGCCACGAAGAGCACGGCCGTCGAGAGGATCGCGATGCGCTGGTTGCCGCCGGTCATCCAGGTGATGGCGCCGAAGCTCAGCGGGCCGACGATGCTCGCCAGCCGCGTCGCGAAGGTCCACAGGCCGAAGAACTCGGCGAGTTGCTGTGGCGGTGCCAGGTAGCCCGTCATGGCGCGGCCGGCCGACTGGCTCGAACCCATCGACAGTCCTGCGATGGCCGCGGCCCACCAGAAACCGCCCTTGGTGGTGACCATCGCGGCGATCACGCAGACCGCTATCCACGCGGCCAGCGTACCGGCCAGCGAAACCTTGTGGCCGATGCGGTCCTGCACGTAGCCGAAGCCAAAGGCACCCAGCGCCGCCGCGATGTTGAGCACGAAGATCAGCACCATGGTCTCGCTCGCCACGAAGCCGATCACCTGCTCCGCATAGATGGCCGCGAGCGTGATAGCCACCGCCACGCCGCCCTGGTAGCAGACGGTGCATGCCAGCAGCCACATGAAGTCGCGATATGCCCGCGCCTGCCGGTAGGTTGCGCGCAGTTGCTGCCAGGCGCCGAGCCCGGTATCGGCGGCCCTGGGCTGTGCGCGCTCGGGCAGCAAGACGAAGGTGGCGCATGCGGCCAATCCGTAGATGGCGGCCGTGATCAGCATCGTGACCGGCACGAAGTGTGCCGCCGGCAGGCCCTTGGATTGAGACCACAGCACGTAGGCCAGGCAGATGCCCAGCGCGAGCATGCCGCCGACGTAGCCGAAGGCCCAGCCCCATCCGCTCACCTTGCCCATTCCCTCGGCCGTCGCGAGCTCGGGCAGGAAGGCGCCGGTGAGCGACTCGCCGTACGAGTAGAAGGCGTTGGAGACGACGATCAGCGCCATCGCCAGCGCCACGCCGGCAGCACCGGAGAAGCTGGGGGTGATGGCAAGCGCCGCCGTCGCGAAGACGCAGCCGATGGTCGCCAGCATGAGCACGCGTTTCTTGGCCGCGCGCAGGTCGGCCCATGCGCCGATGGCGGGCATCGTGAGCATCACGATGGCGTATGAGGTGCTGAGCGCCGCGGTCCACGCAAAGGCGGCCCATGGAGCGCCCTTGGCGATGCCGCCCACGAAGTAGGCGGCGAACACAGCGGTGATGACGACCGTGGTGTAGCCCGAGTTGGCGAAGTCGTACATCGCCCAGCCGAACACCTCGCGCTTGCGCACGCCCGGTCTCAGCGCCGAGGCGGGGAACAGGGCCATGCGAGGGCCTGTGGCTTGTTGTGGCGCTTCTTCGCGGGGTGCCGCGGAATCAGTGCAGGTGGCGCGGACGGCGGCCGCCGCCATGCCCGCCGCCGCTGCCTCCGCTGCCCGAACCGCCGGTGCCGCGCGGACGCTTGCCGATCTCGAGCGAGTTCACGAGCGCATCGAAACGGTCGCTGAAGAGGCGATCGATCTCGGCGACCACGCCACCCAGTTCGGAGCCGTCGAAGTGGCGCTCCATGAGGTTGACCACGTCTTCCACCAGCAGGTCGCGCTGCACCTGCATGATCGCGGCGGGGTTGGGGCCGACGAACAGCATCACGAAGTCGTCGCGCGACTCCTCCTCGGGGTCGCCCTCTTCCTCGTCGAAGTCGGTGTCGTAGAAAGTGACCTCGATGGCGGCTCCACGCTCGGAGAGTTCGTTCAGGCCCATGCACATCTCGTCGAGCGCCTGGCGGAAGTCCTCGTCGCCGGCCACGGTCCAGCACATCTGGAGCATGTGGTCCTTCTGCTCGAAACGGATGCCGGGTTCTTCCTCATAGCTGCTGGTGGCGCCGTCGGCCAGCGATTTGGCGCCGGCGTATTTCCACAGCGGCTTGAGCGCCTCCTGGATCTGCTCGAAGGTCGCGTCCGAACGCAGCGGCACGTCGCCGTGCACATGAATTTCAAATGGAGCGTTGTAGCGAGGCATCTAATGCTCCCTTTTAAGAGTGGTACCCGGAACGGGGGTCGAACCCGTATGCCCCGATTAAGGAAGCGGCGGATTTTAAGTCCGATGTGTCTACCAATTTCACCATCCGGGCGTCAGGTTGGACATCGACGATAACCCAAATAAAACAAGCCCCGGCAACGTCGGTTGGCGGGGCTTGGCGTTCGGGGTCGAATCAGTTTGAACCGAGAGAGTGGAGGCGCGATCCGGAGTCGAACCGGACTAGACGGATTTGCAATCCGTTGCATAACCGCTTTGCTATCGCGCCACGCAGAAATACGAAATCGAACTAGCGAAAAAAAGGGAAGCTGGAGCTTCCCTTTTTCAAAACTGGAGCGGGAAAAGAGTCTCGAACTCTCGACCTCAACCTTGGCAAGGTTGCGCTCTACCAACTGAGCTATTCCCGCGTTTCGAGCCTTGAAGTATATACCAATTTTTCAAGGTCCCGCAACTTTTGCGACCGTTCGATCAGTGCTTGACCGAGCCTTCGGAAGCCGGCGCCGGCGTGCGCTGCTTGGCCAGTTCGGCCATCGCAGCAGCGGATGCCGCCACCTCTTCGTCGGACAGCGGCTCGGGCTGCTTCTCGAGAGCGATCTCGAGAACCTTGTCGATCCACTTCACGGGCACGATCTCGAGGCCGTTCTTCACGTTCTCGGGGATCTCCTGCAGGTCCTTGGCGTTCTCTTCCGGGATCAGCACGGTCTTGATGCCGCCGCGCAGCGCAGCCAGCAGCTTTTCCTTCAGGCCGCCGATGGCGGTGACCTCGCCTCGCAGCGTGATCTCGCCGGTCATCGCGACGTCGCCGCGCACCGGAATACCCGTGAGCGCCGACACGAAGGCCGTCGTCATCGCAGCGCCCGCGCTCGGGCCGTCCTTCGGCGTGGCGCCGTCGGGCACGTGGATGTGGATGTCGCGCTTCTCGAACATCTCGTCCTTGATGCCGAGCCGACGCGAGCGGCTGCGCACCACGGTGCGCGCGGCCTCGACCGACTCCTTCATCACGTCGCCCAGCGAACCGGTACGGCTGATCACGCCCTTGCCGGGCATGGTCACGGCCTCGATCGTCAGCAGGTCGCCGCCGACTTCGGTCCACGCGAGGCCGACCACCTGGCCGACCTGGTTCTGCTTCTCCGCGAGACCGAAGGTGTACTTGCGCACGCCGAGGAACTCGTTGAGGTTCGCGCCGTCGACGGTGACCTTGGGCGTGAGCTGCTTGAGCAGCAGGCCCTTCACCACCTTGCGGCAGATCTTGGACAGCTCGCGCTCGAGCGAACGCACGCCCGCTTCACGCGTGTAGTAGCGCACGATGTCGCGCACGGCCTCTTCGGTGACGAACAGTTCGTCGTCCTTCACGCCGTTGTTCTTCATCTGCTTGGGCAGCAGGTACTTGATCGCAATGTTGGTCTTCTCGTCCTCGGTGTAGCCCGAGAGGCGGATGACTTCCATCCGGTCCAGCAGCGCCGGCGGGATGTTCATCGAATTCGAGGTGGCGACGAACATCACGTCGCTCAGGTCGAAGTCGACTTCCACGTAGTGATCGCCGAAGGTGTGGTTCTGCTCGGGGTCGAGCACCTCCAGCAGCGCGCTCGACGGGTCGCCGCGGAAGTCGGTGCCCAGCTTGTCGATTTCGTCCAGCAGGAACAGCGGATTGCGCGTGCCGATCTTGCTCAGGCCCTGCAGCACCTTGCCCGGCAGCGCGCCGATGTAGGTGCGGCGGTGGCCGCGGATCTCGGCTTCGTCGCGCATGCCGCCCAGCGCCATGCGGGTGTACTTGCGGCCGGTCGCCTTGGCGATCGACTGCCCCAGCGAGGTCTTGCCCACGCCCGGAGGTCCCACGAGGCACAGGATCGGCGCCTTGACCTTGTCCACGCGCTGCTGCACCGCGAGATATTCGAGGATGCGGTCCTTGACCTTCTCCAGGCCGTAGTGGTCGGCGTTGAGCACCGCCTCGGCATTGGCCAGGTCGTGCTTGATCTTGGTCTTCTTGCTCCAGGGCAGGCCGATCAGCACGTCGATGTAGTTGCGCACCACGGTGGCCTCGGCCGACATGGGCGACATGAGCTTGAGCTTCTTGAGCTCGCCCTCGGCCTTCTTCAGGCCTTCCTTGGACATCTTCGCGAGCTTGATCTTCTTCTCGATCTCCTCGATGTCAGCGCCCTCTTCTCCCTCGCCGAGCTCCTTCTGGATGGCCTTGACCTGCTCGTTGAGATAGAAGTCGCGCTGGTTCTTCTCCATCTGGCGCTTCACGCGCCCGCGGATCTTCTTGTCGACGTTCAGGATGTCGACTTCGCGCTCGAGCTGGCCGAACAGGTTCTCCAGGCGCGCCTTGACGTCGTCGAGGTCGAGCACGGCCTGCTTGTTGTCGAGCTTGAGCGGCAGGTGGGCGGCGATGGTGTCCGCCAAGCGGCCCGGATCGTCGATGCTCGAGATCGAGGTGAGGATCTCGGGCGGGATCTTCTTGTTCAGCTTGACGTACTGGTCGAACTGCTGCATCACCGCGCGGCGCAGCGCCTCGACCTCGGTGCCCTTCTCGCCGCCTTCGGGCGCCTCGACGGGCGTCACGTTGGCCGAGAAGTGGGTCTCGCCGTCATCGATGCGGTTCACGCGGGCGCGCTGCTGGCCTTCGACAAGCACCTTCACCGTGCCGTCGGGCAGCTTGAGCATCTGCAGGATAGTCGAGACGCAGCCGACCTCGAACATGTCCTCGACCGAGGGCTCGTCCTTGGCGGCGGCCTTCTGGGCCACCAGCATGATGCGGCGCTCCGCCTCCATGGCGAGTTCGAGCGCCTTGATGCTCTTGGGGCGCCCCACGAACAGCGGGATCACCATGTGTGGAAACACCACGACGTCGCGCAGCGGCAGCAGCGGCAGGTCGAGGGCTTCGGGAGGCAGAGGGGTATGGCCAGACATGCAGATCCTTCGCGTCTTTGGCTTTAAGCCTTTTTCGCCGCTTCGCGGTACACGAGCAGCGGGGGCTTGTTTTCGTCGATGGTCGATTCCTCGACCACCACCTTGTCGACATTGGTCGCGTTCGGCAATTCGAACATGGTGTCGATCAGCGACTGTTCAAGGATCGAGCGCAGGCCGCGCGCACCTGTCTTGCGGGCCAGGGCCTTGCGAGCGATGGCCTTGAGCGCCGCCGGGCGAATCTCCAGGTCCACGCCTTCCATCTGCAGCAGCTTGGTGAACTGCTTGACCACCGCGTTCTTCGGTTCGGTCAGGATCTGGACCAGCGCGTCCTCGCTGAGTTCCGCCAGCGAGGCGACCACGGGCATCCGGCCCACGAGTTCGGGGATCAGGCCGAACTTGATCAGGTCTTCGGGCTCGACTTCGCGGAACACCTCGGTGATGCTACGTTGGGCCTTGCTCTTGACCGAGGCGCCGAAGCCGATGCCCGAGGCCTCGGTGCGGTTTTCGATGACCTTCTCGAGGCCGGCAAAGGCGCCGCCGCAGATGAACAGGATGTTGGTCGTGTCGATCTGCAGGAAGTCCTGGTTCGGGTGCTTGCGCCCGCCCTGGGGCGGCACGCTGGCCATGGTGCCTTCGATGAGCTTCAGCAAGGCCTGCTGCACGCCCTCGCCCGACACGTCGCGCGTGATCGAGGGGTTGTCGGACTTGCGCGAGATCTTGTCGATTTCGTCGATGTAGACGATGCCGCGCTGGGCGCGTTCGACCTCGTAGTTGCAGCTCTGCAGCAGCTTCTGGATGATGTTCTCGACGTCTTCGCCCACGTAGCCGGCTTCGGTCAGCGTGGTGGCGTCGGCCATCACGAAGGGCACGTCCAGCATGCGCGCCAGGGTCTGCGCCAAGAGCGTCTTGCCCGAGCCCGTGGGGCCGATCAGGAGGATGTTGCTCTTGCTGAGCTCGACGTCGTCACCCTTGGCCTTTTCCTTGTGGCGCAGGCGCTTGTAGTGGTTGTAGACCGCCACCGACAGCATGCGCTTGGCCGGCTCCTGGCCGATCACGTAGTTGTCGAGGTTGGTCTTGATCTCCAGCGGCGTGGGCAGGTCGCTGCGCGCGTCGCGCGCCTCTTCACCGGCCGGCAGCTCGTCGCGGATGATTTCGTTGCAAAGGTCGATGCACTCGTCGCAAATAAAGACCGAAGGGCCCGCAATCAGCTTCTTGACCTCGTGCTGGCTCTTGCCGCAGAACGAGCAGTAAAGCGTTTTTTCGCTGGAAGAGCCTTTTTTATCGGCCATGGACAGGTGCCTCGTTACAGGGTAGGGACAATGATAACTAAACAAAAACGGCGTTTCCCGTGTGGAAAACGCCGTTTTTTGCCTTTTGCGCCACGGGGCGCCAAGGCGGCTTAACCGCGCTTGGAGATGACCTGGTCGACCAGGCCGTAGTCCTTGGCTTCGTCGGCCGTGAGGAAATAGTCGCGCTCGGTGTCGGCTTTGACTTTTTCCAGCGGCTGGCCGGTGCGTTCGGCCAGGATGCGGTTCATCTGGTCCTTGGTGCGCAGGATGTCGCGTGCATGGATCTCGATGTCGGTCGCCTGGCCGCGTGCGCCGCCCAGCACCTGGTGGATCATGATCTTCGAATTGGGCAGCGAGAAACGCTTGCCCTTTTCGCCGGCCGCCAGCAGGAAGGCGCCCATGCTGGCCGCGAAGCCGATGCACATCGTCGACACGTCGGGCTTGATGAACTGCATGGTGTCGTAGATCGCCATGCCGGCGCTCACGCTGCCGCCCGGGGAGTTGATGTAGAACGAGATGTCCTTGTCCGGGTTCTCGCTCTCGAGGAACAGCAGCTGCGCCACCACGAGGTTGGCGGTCTGGTCGTTGACCTCGCCCACCAGGAAGATGATGCGTTCCTTGAGGAGACGCGAATAGATGTCATAGGACCGCTCGCCGCGGCCCGATTGCTCGATGACCATCGGAACCATGCCGAGGCCTTGAATTTCCTGTGCGCTCATATTGAATTTGCTCTCCGGAAAAGGGATTCGTTCGCTGTGTCTGAACTGTACGCCTGAGTGAAATGGGGCTCGTGCCGCAAAGCACAAGCCCCATCGGCGTTGCGGGTGGCGGCGCAGACCGGAGTACCTCCGTGCTTCGCACTGCGGTGCGAGCTTGCTTGGGGCGGCCCGGCGCGGCGCTCAGCCCTGCTGTTGCTGCGCCATCAGCTCGTCGAACGACACCGACTTTTCGGTGACCTTGGCCTTGGCGAGCACGAAATCGGTCACGTTGTTCTCGATCACGACGGCTTCGACTTCGGCCAGGCGGTTGTTGTCGCTGAAATACCAGCGCACCACGTCGGCCGGCTTTTCGTAGCTGGCGGCCAGTTCGTCGATGTGGGCCTTGATCTGCTCGGGCTTGGCCTGCAGGTTGTTGGCACGCACCAGCTCGGCCACCACCAGGCCCAGGCGCACGCGGCGCTCGGCTTGCGGGCGGAACACTTCATCGGGGATCGGCGCCTTGTCGGCGTCCTTGATGCCGCGTTGCTTGAGCTCGGCGCGGGCGCCTTCGATCATGCGGTTGACTTCCGACTGCACGCTGGCGTTCGGCAGGTCGAGCTCGGCGTTGGCCACCAGCGCGTCCATCACGGCGTTCTTGTTGCGCGCCAGCAGGCGGAACTTCACTTCGCGCTCGAGGTTGCGCTTGATGTCGGCGCGCAGGCCTTCGACGGTGGCTTCGGCAATGCCGAGCGACTTGGCGAGCTGTTCGTTGACTTCGGGCAGGTGCGAGGCTTCGATCTTCTTCAGGGTGACCATGAAGTCGGCCTGCTTGCCGGCCACGTCCTTGCCGTGGTAATCGGCCGGGAACGACAGCGGGAAGGTGCGGCTGTCGCCGGACTTCATGCCGCGCACGGCGTCTTCGAATTCCTTCAGCATCTGGCCTTCGCCGACCACGAACTGGAAGTCTTCGGCCTTGCCGCCCTGGAAGGGCTCGCCGTCGATCTTGCCTTCGAAGTCGACCGTGACACGGTCGTCGTCCTGGGCCACGGCGTCTTGCGCGCGCTGGGCGAAGGTGCGGCGCTGCTTGCGCAGGATGTCGAGCGTCTTGTCGATGGCTTCGTCGCCCACTTCGGCCGAGAGCTTCTCGACTTCGGCGCCCGACAGGTCGTTGATCTTGACTTCGGGGAACACCTCGAACACCGCGTCGAAGGCCAGCTCGCCCTCGGGCGATTCTTCCTTCTCGGTGATGCGGGGCTGGCCGGCCACGCGCAGCTTGGCTTCGTTGGCCGCCTGCGAGAAGGCTTCGCCGACCTTGTCGTTCATGACTTCGTAGTGCACCGAGTAGCCATAGCGCTGGGCCACGACGTTCATCGGCACCTTGCCGGGGCGAAAGCCATCCATCTTGACGGTGCGCGCGAGCTTCTTGAGGCGCGAATCGACTTCGGACTGGATGGTGCCGACCGGCAGGGTCAGCGTGATCTTGCGTTCGAGCTTCTCGAGAGTTTCAACGGTCACGGTCATGGTGTCTTCCTTGTGAGGGGGTGGCTGGTGCGCGGGGCCGGACTCGAACCGGCACGTTCTTGCGAACGTCAGGACCTAAACCTGGTGCGTCTACCAATTTCGCCACCCGCGCTATTGCCATTTTTCAGGTGAATGCAAAAGCGGACGGCCCTGGTGCCGCGAACACCCGATGCCGGATGCCCGCCGCCCAAAGACCGTCCGCCTGAAATCGGTCAACCGCGTATTTTAAGCGCTAATCAGACCCTCTTTTGGCTCCCGCTTGACACGGAATGCAGCGGCATACATTGCCGGCAGTGCCAGAAGGGTCAATACGGTGGCCACGATGAGCCCGCCCATGATGGCCACGGCCATCGGCCCCCAGAACACGCTGCGGCTGAGCGGGATCATCGCCAGCACCGCCGCCGCGGCCGTCAGCACGATGGGCCGGAGCCGCCGCACGGCCGACTCGACGATCGCGTCCCAGGCCGGCACGCCGGCCTCCCGGTCGCTCTCGATCTGGTCGATCAGGATCACCGCGTTGCGCTGGATCATGCCCATCAGCGCGATCACGCCCAGGAGCGCGACGAAGCCGAAGGGCCGGTTCAGCACCAGCAGCGCGCCGGCGACGCCGGCGATGCCCATCGGCCCGGTGATGAACACCAGCAGCGAACGGCTGAAGCTGTGCAACTGCAGCATCAGCAGCGTGAACACCAGGAACAGCATGATCGGCACGCCCGCGACGATCGAGGCCGAGCCCTTGCTGCTTTCCTCGACCGCGCCCGCCACCTCGATGCGGTAGCCGCCCTGCCCGGCCGCATGCCAGCCGGCTTCAAGCTGGCGCAGCCGGGGCAGCAGCTCCGCGGTCACGGTCGCGCCCTGCAGGCCCTCGACCACGTCGCCCTGCACGGTGATGGCGTAGTCGCGGTTCTCGCGCCACATCACGCCGGGCTCCCAGGTGAAGACCGGCCGGGCGATCTGGGTCAGCGGAATCGAGCGGCCCGAGGTCGTCGGGATGTAGGCGTTGGCGATGTCCGAGATGGCTTCGCGCTCGTCGGGCGACTGGCGCAGCACGATGTCGATCAGCAGGTCGTTCTCGCGGTACTGGCCCACCGTGGTGCCGCTGAACATGGTGCGCGATGCCTGCGCGATGGCCTGGCTCGTGACGCCGAGCGCGCGCGCCTTGGCCTGGTCGATCTCGAGGCGGATCACCTTCACCGACTCGTTCCAGTTGTCGTTCACGCCGCGCATGTTGGCGTTCTCGCGCAGCACGGCCTTCACCTCGTCGGCGTGCGCGCGCAGCTGCGCGGGCTCGGTGCCGATCACGCGGAACTGCACCGGGTAAGGCACCGGCGGCCCGTTGGGCAGCAGCTTGACGCGGCCGCGCACCTCCGGGAATTCCTCGGCCAGCAGCGCGGGCAGCCGCAGGCGCAGCCTCTCGCGCACCTTCAGGTCCTTGGCCAGCACGATCAGCTGCGACACGTTGGTCTGCGGGAACACCTGGTCCAGCGGCAGGTAGAAGCGCGGCACGCCCGAGCCGACCCAGGTGCTGACCGTCTTCACGCCCTCTTCCTTCATGATGCGCTGCTCGACGCGCTTGGCCACGGCTTCGTTGGCCGCGAACGAGGTGCCCTCGGGGAACCAGATGTCGACCATGATTTCCGGCCGGCTCGAATCGGGGAAGAACTGCTGCTGCACCTTGCCCATGCCGAAGATGCCGAGCGCGAAGATCAGCACCGTGGCGCCGATGGTCAGCCAGCGGTGCTGCACGCACCAGTTCACCGCGCGGCGGAAGGTGTTGTAGAACGGCGTGTCGAACAGCTCGTGCGGCGGCGCATCGGGATCGTGCGGCTTGACCTTGAGCAGCAGCGTGCCGAGGTACGGCACGAAGTACACCGAGACGATCCACGACAGCACCAGCGCGATCACCGTCACCGCGAAGATCGCGAAGGTGTACTCGCCCGTCACCGACTTGGCGATGCCGATGGGCAGGAAGCCCGCGGCGGTGATCAGCGTGCCCGTCAGCATCGGCTTGGCCGTCACGTCGTAGGCGAAGGTGGCGGCGCGGACCTTGTCGTAGCCCTCTTCCATCTTCCGCACCATCATCTCGACCGCGATGATCGCGTCGTCCACCAGCAGGCCGAGCGCGATGATCAGCGACCCCAGCGATATCTTGTGCAGCCCGATGCCGAAGTAGTTCATCGCGAGGAAGGTCACGGCCAGCACCAGCGGAATGGTGATCGCCACCACCAGCCCCGGGCGCATGTCGATGTACCAGCCGAAGCGCCCGCCCTTGTGCAGACCCAGCGAGATGATGCTTACGGCCAGCACGATGGCCACGGCCTCGATCAGCACGCCCACGAATTCGTTGACCGAGCTCGACACCGACACCGGCTGGTCCTGCACCTGCGCCAGCTTCACGCCGAGCGGCAGGCGCTGGTCGATCTGGGCCGTCGCGGCCTTCAGCGCCTTGCCCAGCGCAATGATGTCGCCGCCCTTGGTCATGGAAACCCCGAGCCCGATCACTTCCTTGCCCTGGTGGTGCACCTTGACGGCCGGCGGATCGACATAGCCGCGGCGGATCTCGGCAATGTCGCCGAGCTTGAGCTGGTTGCCCGAGGTGCCGCGGATCGGCATCTCGCGCAGCTGGTCGACACTGGTGAACTGGCCGCCCACGCGCACCTGCACCACGTCGAGCGGCGACTGGATCGTGCCGGCGCTCTCCACCGCGTTCTGCGAGCCGAGCTGCGCGAGCACCGCGTTGAAGTCGAGCCCCAGCTGCGCCAGGCGCTTCTGCGAGATCTCGATGTAGACCTTCTCGTCCTGCACGCCGAACTGGTCGACCTTGGCCACGTCCTTCACGCGCAGCAGCTGCTGGCGGGTCTCGTCGGCCAGCGTCTTGAGCTCGGCGTAGCTGAAGCCTTCGCTTTCCAGCGCGTAGATCACGCCATAGACGTCGCCGAAGTCGTCATTGAAGAACGGCCCCTGCACACCGGGAGGCAGGGTGTTGCGCATGTCGCCGATCTTCTTGCGCACGGTGTACCAGACGTTCGCCACGTCTGCGGCCTTCGACGAATCCTTGATCTGGAAAATGATCTGCGACTCGCCCGGCTTCGAATAGCTGCGGATCTTGTCGGCGTACGGCGCTTCCTGCAGCGTGCGTTCGAGCTTGTCGGTGACCTGCTCGGCCACCTGCTGGGCGGTGGCGCCGGGCCAGTAGGTGCGCACCACCATCGCGCGGAAGGTGAAGGGCGGGTCTTCGTCCTGGCCGAGCTGGAAGTACGCGAAGGCGCCCAGCACCATCAGCACCACCATCAGGTAGCGCGTGAGCGGCGCGTGGTCCAGCGCCCATTTGGAGAGATTGAAGCCGGCGGGCTTGACGGGGGTGGTCGCTGCGCCTTCCGTCATTTGGCGGCACCTGCAGCGATCTCCTTCTTCGTTGCGGCAACGGCCTCGACGGCCTGCACGGCATCCTTCGCGTTGGCATTGGCGGCGGCGGCTGCCGCCTCCTTGGACTGGTAGATGGTGACCTTCTGCCCCGGCGACAGCACGTGCACGCCCGCGGCCACGACCATCATCCCCGGCGCGAGCCCGCCGCCGATCACGGCCTCGTTGCCGTCGGCGGTGGCCACCTGCACCGGCTGCGAACGCACCGTCATCGTCGACTTGTCGAGCACCCAGACCGCGCTGCCCTTGCCTTCCTGGCGCAGCGCGCTGGTCGGCAGCTTCATCACCGCCGTGCTGTTGTGGGCCAGCGCCTGCGGACGCGCGTAGACGGTGGCGCCCAGCGCGGGCGAAGTGGCCGCGTCGATCGCGACCTTGACCGAGTAGGTGCGGGTGACCGCGTCGGCGCTCGCCGCCACTTCGCGCACCTGCCCTTGCAATTCATTGCCGCCGGACCAGCCGCGCACCGTGACCGGCGAGCCGGGCTTGATCAGCTGGGCCCGGTCTTCCGGCACGGCGAACACCACGTCGCGCGCGCCATCCTGGGCAATGCGCACCACCGGCGTGCCGGCCTGCACCACCTGCCCCGGCTCGGCCTCGATGGCGGTGATGACGCCCGCCACGTCGGCGACCAGCGTCGTGTAGTTGGCCTGGTTGCCCTGCGAAGAGAGCTGGGCCTGCGCCTGCTCGAGCTGCGCCTGGGCGGCCTTCCAGGTGGTTTCGCGGCGCTCCAGTTCGGCACCGCTGATGAAGTTCTGCTCGCGCAGTTCGCGGTAGCGCTTCAGGTCGGCCGCCGCGAGGTCACGGTTGGTGAGCGCTGCGGCCTGCTGGGCCCGGGCGGCCTCGGCGGCCAGCTTGTAGTCCTGCGGATCGAGCTGGGCCAGCACCTGGCCGGCCTGCACGTGCTGGCCGAGTTCAGCCTGGCGCCTGGTGATCTTGCCGGCCACGCGGAAGCCCAGCCGCGATTCGACGCGGGCCCGGACCTCGGCCGAGAACTCGGGCTGGGCGTCGAATTCGCTGGTGCCCACGGTCACCAGTTTCACCGCTCGCACGGGCTCCTCGGCCGCCGGCTTGGGCGAACAGCCGGCCAGGATCAGGGAAGGAAGCAGCAGCCAGAGGGCGCTGCGGGCACGGAAGAGGACGGCAGAGGCGGTCATGAGACACCCAAGAAAGGACAAACCGGGTCATTAATGACCCACCGGTTAGTAATCTAGGGTAAACGTTAAACACTGTCAATGACTGGCGGGTCAGTTGACGCCCTCCCAACAAAGCCGGCAGCCGAAACTCAGGTCCGCTGCCCCATCTCCACCAGCCGGTTGTCAGGCAACACGAAGTAGTCCGAGGCACGCCCCGCATTGCGCTGCAGCCAGCCGAAGAGCGCCCGGCGGATCGGGTTCAGGCCCGGCAGGTTCTCCTCGCCCACCGACGCGCGGGAGACGAAATACGAGGTCTTCATCGAATCGATCGCCAACGTCTTCTGGTAGGCCAGGATGCGGATGAACTCGGGCACGTCGGGCCGCTCCATGAAGCCGTGGCGCGCGGTGACCACCCAGATGCCCTGCATCAACTGCTCGGCCTCGATGCGGATGCGCGCATCGACGCGCGGCGTGTCGCAAGCCAGCACGCGCATCACGATCACCTGCTCGTGCAGCACCTGGTTGTGCTTGAGGTTGTGCAGCAGCGCATGCGGCACCGCCGTGGCGTCGGGGTTCAGGAACACCGCCGTGCCGCTGACCCGGTGCGGCATGTGTTGCGCCAGCGACTCGACGAAGGGCCGCAGCGGCAGGCTCTCGGCCGCCGCGGCCTCCAGCCCCAGCCGCCGGCCCTTGGCCCAGGTGGTGAAGAGCACCATCACCACGGCCGCCACTGCCAGCGTGAGCCAGCCGCCCTCGGCCACCTTGAGGCTGTTGGCGACCACGAAGGTCAGGTCGACCACCGCGAAGGCCAGCACGCCCAGCAGCACCGCCACCTTGTTCCAGCGCCACAGGCCCCACGCCACAATGCCGGCCAGCAGCGTCGTGGTCACCATCGTGATCGACACGGCGATGCCGTAGGCGGCCGACAACGCGCTCGAACTGCGGAAGCCCAGCACCAGCAGCAGCACACCCACCATCAGCAGCCAGTTGATCGCGGGCACATAGATCTGCCCGATGGCCGCGCCCGAGGTCTGCACCACCCGCATGCGCGGCAGGTAGCCCATGCGCATGGCTTGCGCCGTGAGCGAGAAGGCGCCCGAGATCACGGCCTGCGAGGCGATCACCGTGGCCATGGCGGCCAGCACCACCATCGGCAGCACGCCCCACGAGGGAAAGAGCCGGAAGAACGGGTTGTCGATGGCCGCCGGGTTCGCCAGCACCAGCGCGCCCTGCCCGAAGTAGTTCAGCACCAGCCCCGGCAGCGCGACGAAGAGCCATGCCAGCCGGATCGGCCGCGCACCGAAGTGCCCCATGTCGGCATAGAGCGCCTCTCCGCCGGTGAAGGCCAGGAACACCGCCCCCAGCACCGCGAGCGACTGCGTCCGGTGCGTCACCAGGAATCCGACGGCGCGCCGCGGATCGAGCGCGGCCAGCACCTGCGGCTGCTGCAGCACCTGCCACAGGCCGGCCGCGGCGAGCACCAGAAACCACAGCAGCATGACCGGCCCGAACACCTTGCCGACCACGCCCGTGCCCTTCTTCTGCACCGCAAAGAGCGCGATCAGGATCACCACGGTGATCGGGATCACCACGCGCTGCAGCACCGGCGCCTGCACCTCCAGCCCCTCGACCGCCGACAGCACCGAGATGGCCGGCGTGATCAGGCTGTCGCCGTAGAACATGGCCGCGCCCACCAGGCCCAGCAGCCCGATCACGCTCCACATCCAGGGTTTTGTCCCGGGGCCGGCCACCGCGTTGCGCGCGAGCGCCTGCAGCGCCAGGATGCCGCCCTCGCCGTCGTGGTCGGCGCGCAGCACGAAGACCACGTACTTCAGCGTCACCACGAACATCAGCCCCCAGAAGATCAGCGACAGCAGCCCCAGCACCGAATCGGGCGAGAACGGCACGCCGTGTTCGGGGTTCATCGTCTCCTTGAAGGCATAGAGCGGCGAGGTGCCGATGTCGCCGAACACGACGCCGAGCGCCGCGATCATCAAGCCCGGCCCGGCCGGATGCGCCGCCTCGCCCTGCGCTGGAATCGGTGCCGTGGAGGCCGGAGCCGGTGCATTCATGGGACGGACTGTTCGAAGTGGCAACGCACCGAGCATAGTGCCGGGCACGGCGTCGCGGACAATCGTGGCGTGTCCGCCACTCCCCCCCTTGCCGCACCGCCGGCGCACTACGAAAATTTTCCGGTCGCTTCCTGGCTCTGCCCGCCGCACCTGCGGCCGCCGATTGCCGCGATCTATCACTTCGCGCGCACCGCCGACGACATTGCCGACGAAGGCAACGCATCGCCCGAAGAGCGCCTGGCCGAGCTGCGTGCCTACCGCGACGAACTCGCCGCTGCCGCGCAGGGTGCGCCGCTCGCATCGTCGCGCTGGCCGCAGGTGTTCGGCCCGCTGGCCCACGGCATCGCCCGGTTCGCCTTGCCCGAGAGCCTGCTCGCCGACCTGCTGAGCGCCTTCGTGCAGGACATCGAAAAAACCCGCGACGGCGGCGCCTACGCCGACCGCGCCGAGCTGCTCGACTACTGCCGCCGCTCCGCCAACCCGGTCGGCCGGCTGCTGCTGCATCTCTACGGCGTGAACGACGCCGAGGCACTGGCGCAGAGCGATGCGATCTGCAGCGCGCTGCAGCTCATCAATTTCTGGCAGGACCCGAGCGTGGACCTGCCGCGCGGCCGCTTCTACTTTCCGCTGGCCGACTGCGCCCGACGCGGGCTCACGCGCGAGCATTTCAAGGTCTTCCCCCCGCTCGCGCCCGCCGCTGTGCCGCAGGAAGCTATCAATCTGATAGCAGTCGTCTCTGCCTGGGCGCGCGAACTGATGCACGCGGGCGCCCCGCTGGTGCACCGCCTGCCGGGCCGCGCCGGATGGGAGCTTCGCTTCGTCGTGCAAGGCGGCCTGCGCATCCTCGACAAGATCGAGGACCTGGGTTTCGACACCTTCTCGCAGCGCCCCCGCATCGGCAAGACCGACGCGCCCCTGCTGCTCTGGAAGGCCCTGCGGATGCAGTGACAATGGCGGCCCATGAAAGCAGCGCCTCCCCGATGAATCCCGAGCAATACGTGCAAGACAAGGCCGCCGCCTCGGGCAGCAGTTTCTACTACGCCTTCCTGTTCCTTCCGAAGCCGCGCCGCGCCGCGATCACGGCCTTCTATGCCTTCTGCCGCGAGGTCGACGACGTGGTCGACGAGGTCAGCGACCCGGGCGTGGCCGCCACCAAGCTCGCCTGGTGGCGCACCGAGGTCGCCCAGTCCTTCGCGGGCACGCCGCACCATCCGGTGATGCAGGCGCTGATGCCGCACGCCGCCGCCTACGGCATCGAGGCGCGCCAGCTCCACGAGGTGATCGACGGCTGCCAGATGGACCTGGACCAGACCCGCTATCTCGACTTTCCCGGCCTCGCGCGCTACTGCCACCTCGTGGCCGGCGTGGTGGGCGAAGTCGCCGCGCGCATCTTCGGCCAGACCGCCCCGCAGACCACGGCCTACGCCCACAAGCTCGGCCTGGCACTCCAGCTCACCAACATCCTGCGCGACGTGGGCGAAGACGCGCTGCGCGGCCGCATCTACCTGCCCGTCAACGAGCTGCAGCAGTTCGACGTGAAGGCGCACGAGATCCTCAACCGCGTGCATTCGGATCGCTTCGTCGCGCTCATGAGGTTCCAGGCGCAGCGCGCGCACGCGGCCTACGACGAAGCGCTGGCCCTGCTGCCGCTGGCCGACCGCCGCACGCAGAAGCCCGGCCTGATGATGGCCAGCATCTACCGCACGCTGCTGCGCGAGATCGAGAGCGACGACTTCCAGGTGCTCAACCAGCGCGTGAGCCTGACGCCGGTGCGCAAGTTCTGGCTGGCATGGAAAGTCCAGGCGCTGGGGAGGATATGACTCGCCCCCGGGCTTCGCGCACTTCGTGTCGCTTGGCAACGAGGCGCTGACGACCATGAAAGTCGCCATCGTCGGCGCCGGCTGGGCCGGCCTCGCCTGCGCCGTGGAGGCCACGCGGCTCGGTCATGCCGTCACGCTGTTCGAGGCGGCGCACATGGCCGGGGGGCGTGCACGGCGCGTCGATCGCATGCATGGGCTCGTGCTGGACAACGGGCAGCACATCCTCATCGGCGCCTACACGGCCACGCTGAAGCTGATGTGCGAAGTCGGCGTCGATGCCGCGCAGGCGCTGGAACGGCTGCCGCTCTCGCTGCGCTTTGCCGATGGCGGCGGGCTCAAGCTGCCGCGGCTGCCAGCGCCGCTCGACCTGCTGGCGGGCATCTTCACGGCGCGCGGCTGGACGTGGCGGGACAAGTCCTCGCTGCTGCGCACCGCCGTCGGATGGCGTCTCGACGGATTTCGCTGCGCGGCCGACACCACGGTGGCCACGCTTTGCGAAGGTCTCACGCCGCGCGTGATGCAGGAGCTGATCGAGCCGCTGTGCGTCTCCGCGCTCAACACGCCCGTCGCTCAATCCAGCGGCGAGGTCTTCCTGCGCGTGCTGCGCGACGCGCTCTTCAGCGGCAGCGGCGGCGCGGACCTGCTGCTGCCGCGCGTCGATCTCGGGGCGCTGTTTCCCGACGCCGCGTTGGCGTGGCTGGCGAAGCACGACAACGCCACGCTGCGCATCGGCACCCGCGTGCGCGCCCTCGCGCCCGAAGGCGGGCCATGGCGCGTCGACGATGAAACCTTCGACCAGGTCATCCTGGCCTGCGCGCCCTGGGACGCCGCACGGCTCGTCCGCGCATCGGGCGTCCCGGCCGACCGCTGGTGCGCAACCACCGAGGCGCTGCGCTTCGAAGCCATTGCCACGGTCTATGTGCGCGGCGCCCTGCCGCTCGCGGAGCCGATGCTCGCGCTGCGCAGCAATCCGGCCACCGCACCGGCGCAGTTCGTCTTCGACCGCGGCCAGTTGGGCGGCCCCGACGGCGTGCTTGCGCTGGTCGTGAGTGCGAACGAAACATCGCGCGAAGCGCTGGAACATCAGGTGATGGCGCAGGCTGCCATGCAGTTGGGCCAGGCCGCGCTGCAGCTCGTGCAGACCGTGGTCGAGAAACGCGCGACCTTCGCCTGCACGCCCGCGCTCGCGCGGCCGCCGATGCGCATCGCGCCCGGCCTGCAGGCCTGCGGCGACTACACCGAAGGCCCCTACCCGGCCACGCTCGAAGGCGCGGTGCTCAGCGGACTGGCCGCCGCCAAGGCCCTCACGATCACCCCATGACCGAACTGCGCTATCTCGACTTCGACTACAGCGAAGACACCGAAGGCCACGGCACCTTCGATGCCATGGCGTCGACCGCGCCGAAGAAAACGCACGAAGTGCGCGCCGAGATCGCGCAGGTGCTGGACTGGGCGCATGCCACCTTCCCGGACGCGCGCGGCGCACTGGACGACGGCGCAACCTGGGACTACGACCTGCAGGAAACGCACGAAGACCCGGGTTTCGACACCCTCACCTTCTCGCTCGGCGGCACCGCCGAGTTCTGCGCAGCCCTGCGCGAACGCTTCGCGCTCGGCGACTGATCGATCAGGCCGCCTTGTTCGGCAGGCGCAGCAGGCTCGCGCCCAGCAGCACGAACGCCCCACCCGACACGCGATTGAAGAGCCTCGAACGGCGCGGATCGGACAGCTGCTTCTTCAGCATCCGCGCCAGCAGCACATAGAACGCATGCGACAGCACCGAGCCCGCAGCGAAGGTGGCCGTCAGCACGATGAACTGCTCGAGGATCGGCGCGTCCCGCCTCAGGAACTGCGGGAACAGCGCCGAGAAGAACAGGATGCCCTTGGGATTGGTCAGCGCCACCGTCACGCCATGCCCGAACAGCCGCCATGCGGCGCGCGGTGCGGTCGGTGTGCCGGGTGCCGCAAGGTCGGAGAACACGCTGCCCCGGTTGCGCCATTGCTTGATGCCCAGGTAGACGAGGTACGCCGCGCCGGCAACCTTCAGCACCGTGAAGGCCGTTGCCGACGTCGTCAGCACCACGCCCAGCCCCGCCATCGCCGCGGCGGACACCATGAACAACCCGAGCGCATTGCCGAGCGAGCTGATCATCGCGCGGCGCGGGCCGACGGCGATCGAATTCGAGACCGCGAGCAGCACGGCCGGTCCCGGCGTGAAGGCGACGAGCAGCGTCACGCCGCAGAAGATGAGCCAGTTGGAGAAGTGCACTTTCGGATTTCCTGCCCGGAGCGGGCACACAAGACGGGGAGCGGGAAACTATAGTCCGACGGTCCGCTGCCCGCCCGGGCCGCACCGATTACCCCTCACCTCCGGACAAGACCATGGTCACCTGCTACCTGCGCTACATCGTCGATCCCTACAAGCTCAAGGAATTCGAGCACTACGGCAAGCTCTGGATTCCGCTGGTCGAGAAATTCGGCGGCCGGCACCATGGCTACTTCCTGCCGTCGGAAGGCACGAACAACGTGGCGCTGGCCATGTTCAGCTTCCCGAGCCTGGCCGCCTACGAAACCTACCGCGCCGATTCGATGAACGACGCCGAATGCCAGGCCGCCTTCCAATACGCCGAGGAAACCCGGTGCATCGTCAGCTACGAACGCAGCTTCTTCCGGCCCGTTTTCAGCTAGGGCCTCAGGCGCCCAGCGCCACGCACAGGGCGTGCAGGTTCGGCACGATCAGCTGCGGCCGCGCGCCGTGCACCCAGGGGCGCTCGTCGCGCACCAGCCACGCGGCCTGCATGCCGGCATTGAGCGCGCCGACCACGTCGAGCTCCGCGTCGTCGCCTACGTGCAGCACGTCCCTGGGCAAGAGCCCGACCGATGCCGCGGCAGCGCGGAAGATCGGCGCATGCGGCTTGCCGCTGCCGAAGGCGCGCGCATTGAACGCGGTGCGAAACCACCGGCCCACGCCGGTCCTGTGGATGTCGGCGTTGCCGTTCGACACCGCGACCAGCGGGTAGCGCTCGCTGAGCCACTTGAGCGCCGGCAGCGCATCGTCGTAGAGCGTCACGCGCTGGCGCTCCGCAAAGAAAATATCGAAGGCCGGGTCGGCCAGCGCCGGGTCTTCGCCCGCGCGCGTCAGTGCCGTGCGGATCGACTCGCGGCGCAGCGCGCTGAGGTCGTGGGCCAGGTCGGAGCGCTCCTTGGCGGTGGCCTCGCGCAGTTCGCGCAGGATGCCGGGCGTCAACAGCAGCGATGCCGTCTTGGGCGCCTCGCGCAGCAGCCATTGCTGCAGCACGCCTTCGGCGCGCTCGATGGTCGGCCAGATCGGCCAGAGGGTGTCGTCGAGGTCGAGCGAGATCGCCGAGATCCGTTTGACGTCGAGGGGCGCGGGGTTCGCAGGCGCCGTGGGAGCGAAAGTCATGCCCGAGAATATCGCATGCCTCACGACAACAGGAACGACGGTTCCGCCAATGACCGCACCGCCGTACTCTGGTGCAACCTGGGTTCGCCCGATGCCCCCACCGCGGCCGCCGTTCGCCCCTACCTCGCCGACTTCCTGGGCGATCCGCGCGTGGTCGAGATTCCGAAACTGCTCTGGGCACTGATCCTGCACGGCATCATCCTGCGCGTGCGGCCCGCCAGGTCGGCCGCCAAGTACGCGAGCATCTGGATGCCCGAGGGCTCGCCGCTCAAGGTGTGGACGCAGAAGCAGGCCACCCTGCTGGCCGGCTGGCTCGGCGAGCGCGGCCACCGCGTGACGGTGCGCGACGCGATGCGCTACGCCAATCCGTCGATCGCCTCGCGGCTCGACGCCCTGCAGGCCGAAGGCGCGACGCGCGTGCTGGTGTTGCAGGCCTATCCGCAGTACTCGGCGACCACCACCGCCAGCGTGATCGATGCGGTGAACGACTGGAGCCGCCGCCAGCGCCGCATCCCCGAATTCCGCTTCGTCAACCAGTACCACGACGACCCCGCCTACATCGAGGCGCTCGCGCAAGGCATCGAGCGCCACTGGAAAGCCGAAGGCCGCGGCGAGGTGCTGCTGATGAGCTTTCACGGCATCCCCGCGCGCAACATCACGCTCGGCGATCCGTACCAGGCGCAGTGCCTCGAAACCGCGCGCCTGCTGGCGGCGCGGCTCGGCCTCGCCGCCGCGCAGCACCGCGTCACCTTCCAGTCGCGCTTCGGCCGCGCCAAGTGGCTCGAGCCCTACACCGAGCCGACACTGCGCGAGTTGGGTGCGAGCGGCATCCAGCGCGTCGACGTGGTGTGTCCGGGCTTTCCGGCCGACTGCCTCGAAACGCTGGAAGAAATCGCCATGGAGGGCCGCGAAGCCTTCATGCATGCCGGCGGCAAGGCCTTCAGCTACATCCCCTGCCTCAACGACAGCCCGGCGTGGATCACAGCGCTCGCGGGTATCGCCGAACGCAATCTCGCGGGCTGGCCCGCGAGCGGCGCTCAGAGCTTGCCGAGATAGTCCATCTTGCCGATCGGCATGCCGCTGTGGCGCAGCACGTCATAGGCCGTGGTCACGTGGAAGAAGAAGTTGGGCAGCGCGAACTGCAGCAGGTAGCGCTGCGCGGTGAAGGTCGCCTCGCCTTCGCGCGTCTTGATGGTCACGGCACGGTCTTCGTGGCCGTCGATCAGCGCACGGTCCACGGTCGCGAGGAAATCCTGCGTCTTCGCGATGCGGGCCAGCAGGTCGTCCCAGGTCTTTTCCTCATCGGGGAAGCCGGGTGCCGTGATGCCCGCGATGCGCGCCACGCCGAGCTTCGACGCATCGCTCGCGCGCTGGATCTGGCCGGCCAGCGTGAGCATGTCGGGTGCGAGCCGCGCCTCGACCAGCGTGGCCGGGTCGATGCCATGGGCCCTGGCGTGCGCCAGGCTCTTGTCGAACAGGTGGGTCAGTTGGCCGAGTCCGCGGGTGAAGACCGGGACGGACAGGTCGTACATCGAGAGCGACATGGTGAGGCGAGCCTTGTTGTGGTTGAAGTCGGCGGCGATTGTGCTGCCGCCGCCCATTCAACGACCGGCGGCGCGAATAAACCCTTCGATGGGGTCCAGTTGTTCGGGCACGTTGAGCGCGGGCGCGTGGCCGCACCCCTGGATTTCGAGCACCTGCAGCAGCCCGGCTGCGCCCGGCCCCCGCCGCTGCATCTCCTCGACGACCGCGGGCAGCACCAGGTCCGACTCGGCGCCGCGCAGGCACAGCACCGGCACCTCGATGGCGTCGTAGTGCGGCCAGATCAGGTAGTCGTTGTCGTGCGCGCTGAACTGCCGGACCATGGCCGGGTCGTAGTGCGGCGTCACGCGGCCGTCGGGCAGGCGGCGCGTGGAGCTTTCGGTCAGGCGGCGCCATTGCGCATCGCTGAGCCAGCCGTAGGGTTTGTAGACCGTGCGGAAGAAGGCCTCGAGCTCGGCCACCGTGTCGAACGCAGGCGGCTGGCCCGCATAGGCGCGGATGCGCTCGATGGCGGCCTGCGCCAGCTGCGGCGCGTTGTCGTTGAGCACCAGGCTCGCGATGCGCGCCTTCATGCGCGGCTCGAACAGCCCCGACGCGCAGACCGTGCCGACGGCCCCGCCCATCGAGGTGCCGACCCAGTGCACGCGGCCCAGCCGCAACTCGTCGCACAGCGCATTGGCGATGCGTGCGTAGAACGAGAGCTTGTACTCCTCGTCGGGCAGCGGGCTCCATTGGCTCAGGCCGCGGCCGATGGTGTCGGGGCAGATCACGCGGAAACCGCGCGCCGCGAAGTGCTGCGCGAGTTCGTCCATGTCGCGGCAGGTGCGCGCGAGGCCGTGCCAGGCGATGACCACCGGTGCGTCGGGTGCGCCCCATTCGAGCCAGTGGATCTCGCGGCCCGCGAGCTGTGCGTAGCGCGACAGCGGCGTCATGAGGTTGTCGCTCATCGCGCGGCCCTCGCGCGCAGCTTGCCGACGATGCCGGTCGGGAAGTAATACACCGACAGCACGAACAGCACGCCCAGCCACAGCAGCCAGCGGTCCGGCGACAGCAGCGCCGAGAGCCATGGCAGCCCGCTGGCCGCCTCGCTGCCGACGCGCAGCAAGTCCTGCAGGTAGCTCTGCGCCACCACGAACAGCACCGCACCGATGGCCGCGCCGTAGATGGTGCCCATGCCGCCGATCACCACGATCAGCAGCACGTCGATCATGATCTCGAAGCTCAGCGAGGTGTCGGGCCCGTTGTAGCGCAGCCAGATCGCGAGCATGGCGCCGGCCAGCGTGGCGAACAGCGCCGACAGCACGGCTGCCGTGGTGCGGTACACCACCACGCGGTAGCCGATGGCCTCCGCGCGGAACTCGTTCTCGCGAATCGCCTGCAGCACGCGGCCGAAGGGCGAATTCACGATGCGCAGCAAGGCGAGCAACAGCACCACGGCGACCACGAACAGCATGTAGTAGCACAGCAGCCGGCCATCGAGCGACACACCGAGAAAAGGCTCTTCGGCAAACTCGAAGCTCGGCGAGATCAGCTCGGGCAGCTTGAAGGTCAGGCCGTCTTCGCCGCCGGTGAAATCCGACAGCTGCGAAGCCAGCGTCTGGAAGGCCGAGGCCACGGCCAGCGTGATCATCGCGAAGAAGATCGCCCGCACCCGCAGCGAGAACAGCCCGATGGCGAACGAGAGCACCAGCGATATCGCGAGCGATGCCGCGAGCCCCAGCAGCACCGCCCCCCAGCTGGGCCCGAGCCGTGTGGCCGAGATCGCAATGCCATAGGCACCGATGCCGAAGAACATGGTGTGCGCGAAGCTCACGATGCCGGTGTAGCCCAGCAGCAGGTCGAAGCTCGCGACCAGCACCACGAACACCAGGATCTTGGCCGCGACGCTGAGCGCCTTGACGCCCGGGAAGATGAAAGGCGCGAAGGCCAGCGCGATGAACAGCGCCACCAGCAGCAGCGCCAGCAGGCGGCTGCGCGGCATGTCGTTGGAGAGAAGTCGTTTCAGGAACATGGTCGAGGTTTCTTCTTCAACGGTTGGCGACCGGGTACACGCCCTGCGGGCGCCACAGCAGCACGGCCACCATCAGCAGGATGCTCGCGAACTGCGTGACCGTGGGCAGCAGGAAGCCGATGTAGTTGGTCATGAGCCCCACGAGCAACGCGCCGATCAGCGCCCCGCCCGTCGAGCCCAGCCCGCCGATGATGATCACGATGAAGATCAGCACGTTGACCTGCGCGCCCATCTGCGGCACGAGGTTCTGCTGGAACAGCCCCCACATCACGCCGCCCAGCCCGGCCAGCGCGCTGCCCACCACGAACACGCCGACGAACAGTCGGCCGATGCGGTAGCCGAGCGACTCGACCATCTCGCGGTCCTGCACGCCGGCGCGGATCAGCAAGCCGATCTTGGTGCGGCCCAGCGTCCATGCGAGCAGGCCGAACACGACCACGCCCACCGCCACCGCGAGCAGCCGGTACTTGCTGATGGCCGCATCGCCGACCAGCAGCGAGCCGCGCAGCGCCTCGGGCAGGGGCAGCGGCACCTGCGCCGGGCCCCAGATCACCTTGATGAGTTCCTCGCCGATGATCATGCCGCCCATCGTGATGAGGATCTGCTTCAGGTGCTGGCCGTACACGGGCCGCACGATGAAGCGCTCGAAGGCCAGCCCCACCGCGCCGGCCACCGCCATCGCGACCAGCATCGCCGGGAACACGGCGACGAGGTTGCGCCAGAGTTCACCCGAGCCGGTCCAGTCGCCCATGAGGCCGAGCACGCTGCTGGCCACGAAGGCGCCGAGCGCGATGAACACGCCATGGCCGAAGTTGAGCACGTCCATCAGCCCGAACACCAGCGTGAGGCCCGAGGCGATGATGAAGATGATCATGCCCATCGCCAGGCCCGCGACCGTGAGCGTGAGCCAGGTCGAGAACGAGCCGGTGAGCGGCAGTGCGACCAGCGCGAGGATGGGAGCGAGCAGCAGCGGCTTCCAGTCGAAGTCGAATTTCATAGGGCCAGTCCCAGCAGCGATTGCTGCAATTGCGCGTCGGCGGAGAACGCCGCCATGGAGCCGCTGTGCACCACGCGGCCGTTGTCCATCACCGCGACGGAGTCGCCCAGGCGCTGGGCGAAGTTGATGTTCTGCTCCACCAGCAGGATCGTCACGCCGCTCGCCTTGAGCTCGGCGAAGGCATCGATCATGTTGTTGATCATCACGGGTGCGAGGCCCTTGCTGGGCTCGTCGATCAGCAGCAGTTCGCGCGGCTCGACGATGGCGCGCGACACGGCCAGCATCTGCTTCTGCCCGCCCGAGAGCTTGCCGGCCGGGTGGTTCCAGAACTTCTCGACCGCGGGGAAGAGCTTGAAGATCCACTTCAGCCGCGCGTCGTCGATCTGCTGCGCGTTCTTGGCGCCGCGCGCGGCGAGCAGCATGTTCTCCTTCACCGTGAGGTCGGAGAAGATGCCCATGTTCTCGGGCACGTAGGCGATGCCGAGTTCGGCGATCTGCGGCGTGTGCATGGCAGTGATGTCCCTGTCACCGAAGCGCACCCTGCCCTGCGATGCCTGCCACAGGCCCATGATGGTCCGCAGCGTGGTCGTCTTGCCCGCACCGTTGCGGCCCAGCAGCATGGTGAGCTGGCCCTTGGGCACCACGAGGTCGACGCCGTGCAGGATGTGGTACGCCCCGATGTGCGTCTGCACGCCTTCGAGGATCAACAGGTTCTCGTGTTTCATGGCTTGTCTCCTTCCCCCGTGCGGGGGAAGGTCGGGATAGGGGCGGTCACATGCCGCGGAGCGTCCTCGGCGCCAGCCGCAGGCAAGCCGAGGTAAGCCTCTTGCACCACCGGAGAGGCGATCACCTCGGCCGGCTCGCCGTCGGCCACCAGCGTGCCGTTGTGCAGCACGATGATGCGGTCCGCGAGTTCGCGCACCACGTCCATCTTGTGTTCGACCAGCAGGATGGTCTTGGTCTTGTCCTTCTTGAGCTTGCGGATCAGGTCGAGGATGACGGGCGCCTCGGCCGTGTTCATGCCGGCGGTCGGCTCGTCGAACATGAAGACCTTGGGCTCCAGCGCCATCAGCAGCGCCACCTCGAGCTTGCGCTGGTCGCCGTGCGGCAGGCTCGCCACGGTCGCGTGCTCGCGCGATTTGAGTGCCACATCCGCCAGGATCTGGTCCGCGCGCTCGGTCAGCGCCTTGTGGTCGCTCCAGATGCTCCACAGGTTGAGACCGCGCCGGTGCGCGCCCTCGCGCGTGGCCTGCACCGCCAGGCGCACGTTCTCCAGCACCGTGAGGTTCGGGAACAGGTTGGTGAGCTGGAAGGCCCGCCCCAGCCCCGCATGCGTGCGCGCCGACGGCGACAGGCCCGAGAGCGGATGCCCGTCGAGCGACACCGTGCCCGCGCTCGCCTTGAGCTGGCCCGAGATCAGGTTGAAGTAGGTGGTCTTGCCCGCCCCGTTGGGGCCGACGATGGCCGTCAGCGTGCCCGGCGCGAAAGCGCAGCTCACGCTGTTGACGGCCACGTGCCCACCGAAGCGGATGGTCAGATCTCGGGTCTCAAGCATCGTTGGTCATTGCAAATGGAAAGTGTGGGGAGATCGGCCTCAACAGCTGCCGATCACGTAGTAGTTGGGGCCGGTCTGCTTCAGCGTGGTGGTGACGTAGATGTTCCACAGGCCCATGGCCTGCCCCGAGCCGTAGGCATAGGTGAGGCCCCACAGCGCATAGGCGCGCCCTGCCAGGGTGTGCGCATAGTTGCTCGCGGTGTAGCAGGTTCCACCGGTGCCACCCGAGGTGGTGGTGCCGGTGGCGGCGGTCGACATCGCACCCTCGGCATTGCTGGCGTCCAGCGCGGCCACGGTCCAGCTGTAGGTGGTGGACGCGGCGAGGCCGCTGTCGGTGTAGCTGGTGCCGGCGACGGGCGCGGCGTTGACCTTGCTGCCGCCGCGGTAGACGTTGTAGCCGCTCGCGCCCGAGACGCCGTTCCAGCCGATCACCATGCTGCTGCTGGTCGCGCCCGAGGTGCCCACGCCGGTCGGCGCCGGCAGCGACGAGCCGCCGCCGGAGCCGGTCACGCGGTCGACCATGGCCTTGAGCGCCGCCATCTGCGGGCCCGACTTCTTTGCGTAGTTCGCGCTGTCGTAGCCCCACCAGTCCCAGCAGCTGTTGGTGGCGGCGGTGCTGGTCTGCGGATAGATCAGGACGATGTTGTTGGTGTCGGCCCAGCGGTTGTAGCCGGTCTTGCGCACGTACTGGTCGCTGACGTCGGTGTAGTTCTGCTTGCAGCCGTGCAGCACCAGGTGCACGCGGCACGACGAGGTGGTGCAGGCCTGCGGCACGTAGATCCAGCCGGTGGCGGCCACGCCGTGGCCGCTGACGAATTCCGACTGGTTGAACTCGGTGAAGGTGCCGCCCAGCGTGCCGTTGTTGCGCGGATTCAGCGGCCCGTAGAGCTGCGTCAGGATCTCGCCCGCGAGGTCGAAGCCGCAGTTGTTGATGTAGGGCGCGGCGGTGGTGCTGCAGGTGCCGCCGTAGTCGTCGGTGACCATCGCATGGCCGGCACCGATGTTGTTCTTGTAGACCGTGTTGGCCGCGGGCACGAAGCTCTGGTAGTAGGTCTTGAGGTCGTCCATCACCGCCTGCTTGACGGTGTTGTCCGAGGTGCCGGAAAACAGGTACACCTTGGAGCCCGTCATGTTCGACACCGGGTCGATCGCGCCGCTGGCCGCCCAGCTGTTGGTGGTGCTCACGAGCGACGACACCGGGATGCTGGTGCTGTGCGCCATGCAGCGCCCGGTGGCGTTGGTCACCGAACCCTCGGCACAGTAGTAAGGCCCGCCGGCGACCACGCCGGCGCCGCGCTTGAAGGTGGCCGAATAGGCCACGTGCAGTTGCACGGCCATGAAGCCGCCCGCCGACAGGCCGGACACGCTCACCTCCGCCGGGTTGGCGTTGAGTGCCGGTAGCGGCACCGCCGCCGTCGCGACCTGAGCCGCCATCGCCATGGCCGCAGCCGCGGCCAGTCCCTTCCAGTTCCATCGCATCGCTGCCATCGCTGTCTCCTTCTGTTGTAGGTGTATCGAACGCTTGCTTGCTGACGAATCGGCCGTTGGTTGCGCCGTACCTGTGCCGCGAAGGCGCAGGCTGGCGCTCCGCCCGGCGGCCATCCGGGGCGAAGGGAGTGCGGCCTCAGGGCCGCGGCTGTGGGTTGGCGCTCAGCGCTTATTCTTGATGGGGATGTCCATCTCTTCGGGCTTGATCTCGTGGACCAACTCGGGCACGCCCCAGGCGAACGCCGGGTCGACCTTGATCTTGAAGTGGTACATCGACTGCATCGCCTGGTGGTCTTCCTTGCGGAAGGTCATCTTGCCCTTGGGCGTGTCGAAGCTCATGCCTTCCATCGTGCCGATGAGCTTGTTGGTGTTGGTGTCGCCGCCCGTCTTCTTGAGCGCGGTCACCACCGCCATCGCGGCCGAGAAGCCGCCGGCCGTGAAGAAGTCCGGCGGCGCCTTGAACTGCTTGTAATGCGCCGACACCAGCGCCTCGTTGACCGGGTTCTTCGGAATGCCGAAGTAGTAGTACGCCGCGCCCTCCATGCCCGGCAGGCTCTTGTAGGCCGCCATCGCCGGCAGGATGTTGCCGCCGGTGGCGATCTCGATGCCGTAGCGCTTCAGGTCGAGGTCGACGATCTTGAACGGGTTGCCCGCGCCGGCCCAGACGATCCAGATGATCTTGCGGCCCGGCTGGTCCTTCAGCTTGTCGATCAGGCGCTGCGCGCCGGCCGTGAAGTCGGTGGTGGCGGGCGGCAGGTATTCCTCGTGCACCAGCTTCGCCTTCTTGAGCGCGCTGCCGAAGGCCTTCACGCCGTCGCGGCCGAAGGCGTTGTCCTGCGCCAGCGTGGCCACCGTGACGCCGGGCTTGTCGACGGCCACGGCGTTGGAGATCGCGTCCTGGCTCGAATTGCGGCCGGTGCGGAAGATGTACTTGTTCCACTTGTCGCCGGTGATCGAGTCGGCCACGGCCGGCTCGACCAGCAGGATCTTCTTGTATTCCTCGGCCACCGGCAGCATCGCCAGTGCCACGCCCGAGGCGGTCGGGCCTACAGCCAGCGCGGCCTTGTCGTCGGAATACGCGGCGGCCAGCAGCGACTTGCCGAGGTCGGGCTTGCCCTGGTCGTCCTTCTCGATGACCACGAGCTTCTTGCCGTTGACCATCATCGTGCCGCCGGTGGCGTAGTCCAGGCCCATGGTGAAGCCGGTCTGGGTCTGCTTGCCGTAGGCTTCCAGCGCGCCGGTCTTGCTGTAGATGTGGGCGATGCGGATTTCGTTGGATTGGGCCCAGGCGGGGGCTGCGGCGGCGCATGCGGAAAGCGCGGCCAGCGCGACGAGGTGGCGACGGTTCATATTTTTGTCTCCTGAAAGTGGTGACTGAATATTGCACAGTTCGTGCCACACGCCCAACCCATTGATAACAAAGGATTCCTCATTGGAGAGGAACCTCTATCGCCTGATTTAAGAACACTTGTTGTGTCTTTTATTCGGGCAATTGTCTTTTTATCAGTCAGGGTTTACCAACAGCCTGCCGCATCGCAATCCAGCGCTGGAATTCGCGCTCGGCCTGCAGCCTGAATTCGTTGCGCGTGTGATTGCAGATGGCATGCGCCAGCCGCCGGTGCTTTTGCGTGCGCACGCCGCCCAGCGTCGAATCGATGAGGTGCTCGATGGTCGCGGACTCGGGCCTGCCGTGCGGCTCGTCGAAGTCCATGGGGAGGCCGCACCAGTGGCAGTTGGGGCCGAAGGTGGAACGCAGGGCCCGGACGCTCACGGTGCGAATCTCATTTGAGGTTCATGTCGGCGAATCGACTTCATCCCACTCCTTGTTCTCGAACCGGACCAGCCAGTTCAGCGCATGGTGACGCTCGAGGATCACGCCGGCATCGAGCCCCTCTGGCACGGCCTGCTCCTTGACCTGGGCCTGGCGCGTCAGCCAGTGGAGGCGGTAGTGCAGATCGAGGACGTCGAGGATTTCGCTGTCCGGCCGCATCCGCATCGCGCGCATCAAGCCTTGCTCGTCGTGCGCGTCCAGCAGGATGCGGGACGTCAATGGCACGTCGCAAACGGCGGCGGGAAAGGGCAGTTCGTCCACCAGGCCCATGACCCATTCCAGAAGGAACACGCACTCGTAGCGCCAGCCGAACTGCGCGACTTCCGATTCCGACGGCGCCTCCTGCAGGAGAAAGGCCTGCTCCTTCGGCGTCAGGTGTGCCCGCGCGGAGGGCAGGCTCTCGAACAGGGACTCGACGGGCAGCGGGTCCTTGACCGCCACCGACTCGGCCTGGATCGCCACAGCAAGCAGCGCGAACGCCCTGCCCGCGATTTCCTGCGGTGTGCGCAATCGCAGCTCAGGTTCCGAGATGAGCGGCGGCAGGTGTTGCGGCGGCGGCATCTGCTTTTCCGAAAGAAACGCATCGGTGCGCGCTTTTCTTTCCCATGCCTGCGGTGGGTATGGAAGGGCGGCACGCCCATCGCCCTCCTCGCCGCCCGCGGACAGCAGGATCACGCCGCGGGGATCGCGGATGCCTCCGTCGCGCAAAAACAGGATCGCATTGGCCTGCACGGCCCAATCGGCGAAAGCGTCGAGTTGCGCGTCTTCGACGACGAGACTCAGGTGCTGCCGCACCCGCTGGATGTGTCGCTTCACGTGATAGCGGTTGCGCGACATCTCTCCGTTGCCCCGACTCAGCACGTAGCCAATGAAACCTTCGAGGTGCGGGGCAAGCTCCGGATCGGAGAGGTCGCGGCGCGCCGCCATCGTGTGCGCGAATTGGAGCGCCGGGACATCGGCGCAGGTGCAATAGGCGTTGATCAGCATGCCCTCTTCCGGGCGTGCATCCGCCTGCGCCACTGGCGCGGGCGCCGCGGGTTTCACCAGCGCGTCTTTCAGTTTCGCGAACAGACCCTTCATCGAATCCTCTCCCTCGTGGTGGTAGTCGGTCGGATTTCAGCGCTCCTGGTTCGTCATGCGCTCGTACAAGGTCGCGCGCGAAATGCCGAGCAGCCGCGAGGTGGCGAGCTTGTTGCCGCCCGTGCTCGCGAGCGCAGCGGCAATGGCCTTCTGCTCCAGCTCCGCAACCTGTTGTGCCAGCGGCCGCAGCAGCGCCGCCTCTTCGTCGCCCGACGACTGCAGGACATCGGGCGGCGCGATCTGCTCCAGCCCGGCTTCGCGCAGGATGCGTTCGAGCTGCGCGGCGTCGATGCGCTGCGAGTCGCTGCGCATGGTCACCTGCTCCAGCACGTTGCGCAGCTCGCGAATGTTGCCGCGCCAGTGCTGGCCGGCCAGCAGCGCGAGCGCATCGGGCGTGAGCTCAGGCGGCGCTTCGCCGCTGCGCAGCGCCATGTCTTCGCCCAGCGCCTCGACCAGCGCCGGGATGTCGCTGCGCCGCTCGCGCAGCGGCGGCACGCGCAGCGGGAGCACGTTGAGGCGGTAGTACAGGTCTTCGCGGAACAGGCCGCGGCGCACCAGCTCGGGCAGGTCGCGCGAGGTGGCGGCGATCACGCGTGCATCGAAGGGCACGAGCTTGTTGGAGCCCAGCGGTTCGATCTCGCCTTCCTGCAGCGCGCGCAGCAGCTTGGCCTGCAGGCCGAGCGGCATGTCGCCGATCTCGTCGAGGAACAGACTGCCGCCGTCGGCCAGCTTGAACTTGCCTTCGCGCCCCCGCCTGTCGGCGCCGGTGAAAGCGCCGGGCGCGAAGCCGAAGAACTCGGCTTCGAGCAGCGTGTCGGGCACGGCCGCGATGTTGACGCTGACGAAGTGGCCCTTGGCGCGCGCCGACGACGCATGAATCGCATGCGCCAGCAACTCCTTGCCGGTGCCGGTCTCGCCCAGCAGCAGCACCGGGCTGGTGGACTGCGCGGCGCGGCGCGCGTGGCGCTTCACCTCCACCGCCGCCGCGCTGCTGCCGATGAAGCTCGCGAAGGTGTACTTGGAACGGCGCTGGCCGTCGGCCGCGTGCTGGTACAGCGGGTTGTTGCGCTGGCTCGCAAGCTCGCGCCGCGCGTCGTCGAGGTCGCGCTGCAGCAGCGCGAACTTGCTGATCAGCGGCTGCAGCGTGGTCTCGGGCTGGTCGAACAGCACGATGCCGATGGCGCCGATCACGTCGCCCACACCGCCCTCCCGCCCATCGCGCTCGGCACGCAGCGGAATGCGGCTGACGACGAAAGTACCTGCCTTGTTGGTCAGCAGGTCGACCAGGATCGGCTCGCCGGTCTCGAGCACGCGGCGCATCTGCGTATTGGGGATCACGTCCTCGACCATGTGGCCCAGGAACTGGTCGATCGACGAGAAACCCAACGCCGGCAGAAAACGCCGATAGCCCTCGTTCACCCACACGATGCGCCCGCTGCTGTCCACCAGGAACATGCCCTGGCTGATGCTGGAAAACAGATGGAACATCGAGCGCGCGGCGAGCGCGAGGATGCCCTCTGCGTCGAGGGGCAAGGCGGGCGGTGCGGCAACGGATGGAACGGCTGGCATGGGCGGATCGTACTGTGCATCAAAGCGCAACAAATCCGCCATCCGTGCAAGGCGTGAAACGCCCGTGTTCCAGTCGAACACAAAAGCCTTCAGGATTCCTTAAGTAAATCAATCGTTTGATTTCGCACATGGTTTAATGCGGAGCATGAACGCGAGGGATCCCATCACACCCACGCCGCGCCGCGCTCCCCGCAGCGACGGCGCCGAGGCGCGCCATCGCCTGCTCCACACCGCGCTGCGGCTCTTCGCGCAAAAGGGTTTCGCCAAGACCTCGACGCGCGAGATCGCACGCGAGGCCGAGGTCAACATCTCGGCCATCAGCTACTACTTCAACGACAAGAACGGCCTGTACGGCGCCTGCTTCAGCGAACCGATGGGCGGCGACTCCGACGACCTGGTGGCGATCTGCAGCACGCCCGGCCTCACGCTCGAAGCCGCACTGCGCACCTGCTTCACCTCGGTGATCGAGCCGCTCAAGCAGGGCGAAATCGTCCGGCAGTGCATCCAGCTGCACATGCGCGAGATGCTGGAGCCGACCAGCCAGTGGGCGGAAGAACTCGAGCGCGACATCAAGGGGCCGCACCGCGCCATCGCCGACCTGCTGTGCCGCCACCTGAAGGTGGACCGCGCCGACGAAGACATCCACCGCCTGACCTTCGCGATCACCGGGCTGTCGATGCAGCTCTACGTGAACCAGGATTTCATCGAGGCCGTCCGGCCCTCGCTGCTGCGCACGCCGCGGGCCATCGACACCTGGGCCGAGCGCCTGACCGGCTACGCGATGGCGCTGGTCCAGGCCGAAGCGGCGCGCCGGCACGCGATCACCGACGCCGGAACATCCGCACCTGCGCCTGCGCGCGCCGCGAGAAAGAAGCCATGAGACGACTCCGACTGATTGCCTCCCTCTGCCTCCCGCTGGGCCTCGGCCTCGCGGGCTGCGGCCTGACACGCCCGCCAGCCACGGTGGAAGCGCCCTTCCCCGCGCAATGGCATGCGCCCCTGCCCCACGGCGGCTCGCTCGCGTCGCTGGCCGACTGGTGGCGCCAGCTCGACGATCCGCTGCTGGTCGAACTGATTGCCGCGGCCGAAGCCGCCAGCCCCAATCTCGCGAGCGCTGCGGCGCGCGTGGCCGAGGCGCGCTCCACGCGCGTGCAGGCCGGCGCGGCGCTGCTGCCCAGCCTGGACGGCACGGCCTCGGCCAGCCGCGGGGTCTCGGGCTCGTCCTTCGGCTCGGGCGGTACGGGTTCCACTTCCAGCAGCGGCACGGCCATCGCGCCGGTGACCACGCTGCAGGCCGGCCTGCAGTCCAAGTGGGAGATCGACCTCTTCGGCCGCCTGCGCGCCGACCGCGATGCGGCCGAGCAGAAGCTCAACAGCGCCACCGCCAAGTGGCACGACGCGCGCGTCGCGGTGGCGGCCGAAACGGCCAACGCCTACTTCGCCGAACGCGCCTGCCAGCAGCAACTGCGCGTGGCCGAGTCCGACACCCGATCGCGCAGCGAAACCGCGCGCCTCAACGACCTGTCGGCGCGCGCCGGCTTCACCGCACCGGCCGATGCCGCATTGGCCCGCGCCAGCGCCTCGGACGCCTCGGGCCGCCTCACCCAGCAGCGCGCCCAGTGCGCGGTGCAGCGCAAGGCGCTGGTGGCGCTCAGCGGCATCGACGAGACCACGCTCGCGCAGAAGCTCGCCGCCTCGCCCGCGCAGCGCGCGCTGCCGGTGGTCGGCAGCATCGCCAGCGTGCCGGCCCAGGCAATCTCGCAGCGGCCCGACGTGTATGCGGCCGAACTCGGCGTGGCATCGGCCAGTGCCGAGGTGGGCTCGGCCGAAGCCGAGCGCTACCCCAAGCTCAGCATCTCGGGCTCGATCGGCCGCATGCAGATCCGCACCAGCGGGTTCCGCGAGTCGCTCGACACCTGGACGGTCGGGCCGGTGTCACTCACCGTGCCGCTGCTCGACGGCGGTGCCCGCGTGGCCAACACCGAAGCGGCCAAGGCGCGCTACACCGAAGCCGTGTCGCTCTACCGCGCGAACGTGCGACAGGCGGTGCGCGAGGTCGAAGAAGCACTCGTCAACCTCGACGCCACCGATGCGCGCACCACCGACGCCGACACCGCGGTGAAGAACTACCAGGCCTCCTTCGACGCCACGCAGGCCCGCTACAGCAGCGGCCTCGCGAGCCTGTTCGAGCTGGAGGATTCACGCCGCACGCTGTTCACCGCGCAGACCGCGCGCGTCTCGCTGCAACGCGAGCGCGCCGAAGCCTGGGTTTCGCTGTACCGCTCGATGGGCGGCGGCTGGAGCCGGCCCGAATCGTCCTCCATGACTTCCACATCGACCTCTACGGTTGCGACGTCACCATGAAAACAATGAAGCGTTCCACCCTCGTCATCGCGCTGCTGGCGCTCGTCATCGTCGTCGCCGCGGCCCTGTGGCTGACGCGCAAGCCGTCGGGCGCGCCCGCCGAGCAGGCCGCTGCGGCCAAGACCAAGGCCGGCGCGCCGGCACCCAAGCCGGCGCTGACCGTCACCGTCGCCAAGCCGGAAGCCACCGAGCTGACCCTCACGCTTGCGGCCAACGGCAATGTGGCGGCCTGGCAGGAGGCGGTCATCAGCTCCGAGTCCAACAGCCTCAAGCTCGCCGAAGTCCGCGTGAACGTGGGCGACATGGTCAAGAAGGGGCAGGTGCTCGCGGTCTTCTCGCCCGAGACGGTGCAGGCCGACATCGCGCAGTCGCGTGCCTCGCTGGCGGAAGCCAGGGCCACGGCCGCCGACGCCGCCGGCAATGCCGCCCGCGCCCGCACGCTGCAGGCCACCGGCGCGCTGAGCCAGCAGCAGATCAACCAGTACCAGACGACCGAGCAGACCGCCAAGGCGCGCGTCGAGGCGGCCGAGGCCGTGCTGGCCGCGCAGCAGGTGCGAGGCCGCAACACGCAGGTGCTGGCACCGGACGACGGCGTGATTTCGGCGCGCACCGCCACGGTGGGCAGCGTGGTCTCGGCCGGCACCGAGCTGTTCCGCCTGATCCGCCAGGGCCGGCTCGAATGGCGTGCCGAGGTCACTTCGGCCGAACTCAGCCGCATCGCGGTCGGCACGCAGGCCTTCGTGGTCAGCGCCAGCGGCGCGCAGGTGCGCGGCAAGGTGCGCAGCATCGCGCCCACGGTCGATCCGCAGACGCGTGCAGCGCTGGTCTATGTCGACTTGCCCAACGTGCTGCAGAACACCGGCATCAAGGCCGGCATGTTCGCGCGCGGCGATTTCGAACTCGGCCGCAGCTCGGCGCCCACCGTGCCGCAGGCCTCCGTCGTTCCGCGCGACGGCTTCAACAATGTGTTCATGCTGCTGCCCGACAACCGCGTGGCGCAGCTGAAGGTGCAGATCGGCCGCCGCCTGAACGACCGCGTCGAGATCACCAGCGCAATGCCCGAGGGCGCGCAGATCGTCGTGCAGGGCGCCGGCTTCCTCAACGACGGCGACCTGGTGCGCGTGGTGGCGGCAACGCCGCCGCCTGCCACCGCAGAGGCCCAGCCGCCGCAGTCCGCGGCATCCGCCGCGGCCGCCAAGTAAGACAACAAGGACACGCCATGAACGTTTCCGCCTGGTCCATACGCAACCCGATTCCGGCGGTGATGCTGTTCGTGCTGCTCACCTTCGGTGGGCTGCTGTCGTTCAACGCGATGAAGGTGCAGAACTTTCCGGACATCGACCTGCCGACCGTCACGGTCTCGGCGTCGCTGCCCGGCGCCGCGCCTTCGCAGCTGGAAACCGACGTCGCGCGCAAGCTCGAGAACTCCATCGCCACCGTGCAGGGCCTGAAGCACATCACCACCAAGGTGCAGGACGGCGCCGCCACGCTGATCGTCGAATTCCGCCTCGAGAAGCCGGTGCAGGAAGCCGTGGACGACGTGCGCTCCGCGGTGCAGCGCGTGCGCGCCGACCTGCCGGCCGACGTGCGCGACCCGGTGGTCACCAAGCTCGACTTCGCGGCGCAGCCGGTGCTGGCCTTCACCATCGCCTCGTCGCGCATGGACGGCGAGGCGCTGAGCTGGTTCGTCGACAACGACATCACCAAGAAGCTGCTCGCCCAGCCCGGCGTGGGCGCGGTGAACCGCGTGGGCGGCGTCACGCGCCAGGTGCACGTCGACCTCGACCCGAGCAAGCTGCAGGCGCTGGGCGCCTCGGCCGCCGACATCTCGCGCCAGTTGCGCCAGGTGCAGACCGAAAGCGCGGGCGGCCGCTTCGACCTGGGCGGCAGCGAACAGCCGGTGCGCACGATGGCCACGGTGCAGTCGGCCGCACAGCTGGCCGACATGCAGATCGCCCTGTCGGACGGCCGCCGCATCCGGCTCGACCAGGTGGCGCGCATCAGCGACACCATCGCCGAGCCGCGCGCCGCGGCCCTGCTCAACGGCAAGCCGGTGGTCGGTTTCGAGGTGGCCCGCAGCCGCGGCGCCAGCGAGGTCGAAGTCGGCCACGCGGTGCAGAAGGCACTGGCCGAGCTGCGCGCCCAGCGGCCCGACATCGAGCTGACCGAGGCCTTCAACTTCGTCGACCCGGTCGAGGAGGAATACAACGGCTCGCTGCACCTGCTGTACGAGGGCGCCATCCTCGCGGTGATCGTGGTGTGGCTGTTCCTGCGCGACTGGCGCGCCACCTTCGTCTCGGCGGTGGCGCTGCCCATGTCGGTGATTCCGGCCTTCATCGGCATGTACCTGCTGGGCTTCTCGGTCAACGTGATCTCGCTGCTCGCGCTCTCGCTGGTGGTCGGGATATTGGTGGACGATGCGATCGTGGAGGTCGAGAACATCGTGCGCCACCTGCGCATGGGCAAGTCGCCCTACCAGGCGGCCATGGAGGCGGCCGATGAAATCGGCCTCGCGGTGATCGCCACCACCTTCACGCTGATCGCGGTGTTCCTGCCCACGGCGTTCATGAGCGGCGTAGCCGGCAAGTTCTTCAAGCAGTTCGGCTGGACCGCATCGCTCGCGGTGTTCGCCTCGCTGGTGGTCGCGCGGGTGCTCACGCCCATGATGGCGGCCTACATCCTGAAGCCGATCGTCACGGCCGAGAAGGAACCGGGCTGGCTGCGCGTCTACATGCGCGCGGTGGCGTGGAGCACACACAACCGCTTCAAGACGATGGTGCTGGCCACCCTCTTCTTCTTCGGCTCGCTGGCGATGATCCCGCTGCTCAAGACAGGCTTCATTCCGCCCGACGACAACTCGCAGACGCAGATCTACCTCTCGCTCGCACCCGGCTCCACGCTGGCGCAAACCACGGCCGCCGCCGAGGAAACGCGACACCGCGTGATGAAGATCGACCATGTGCGCAGCGTCTACACCACGGTGGCCGGCGGCAGCGCGGGCGGCGACCCCTTCGCCAACTTCGGCACGCCCGAGACACGCAAGGCGACGCTCACGATCAAGCTCGACACGCGCGGCGACCGGCCGCGCAAGCAGGTGATCGAGAACCAGATCCGCGCCGCGCTCGAAACCCTGCCCGGCGTGCGCAGCACGGTGGGCCTGGGCGGCTCCGGCGAGAAATACATCCTGGCGCTCACGGGCGAAGACCCGCTGGCGCTGGCGGCTGCGGCCAGCGCCGTCGAGAAGGACCTGCGCACGATCCACGGCCTGGGCAACATCACATCCACCGCGAGCCTGATCCGCCCCGAGATCGCGGTGCGGCCCGACTTCGCACGCGCCGCCGACCTGGGCGTGACCAGTTCCGCCATTGCCGAGACGCTGCGCGTGGCCACGCTGGGCGACTACGACCAGGCGCTCGCCAAGCTCAACCTGGCACAGCGCCAGGTGCCGATCCTGGTGAAGCTGCAGGACTCCGCGCGGCAAGACCTCGACCTGCTCGGCCGCCTCTCGGTCCCCGGCGCACGCGGCCCCGTCATGCTGAGCCAGGTGGCCTCGCTCACGATGGAAGGCGGCCCGGCCGTGATCGACCGCTACGACCGCTCGCGCAACGTCAACTTCGAGATCGAACTCTCGAGCGTGGGCCTGGGCGACGCCAAGATGGCGGTGATGGCCCTGCCCTCGATCCAGAACCTGCCGCCCGGCGTGCGCGTGACCGAGGTGGGCGACGCCGAGGTGATGACCGAGCTGTTCGCGAGCTTCGGCCTCGCGATGCTGACCGGCGTGCTGTGCATCTACATCGTGCTGGTGCTGCTGTTCAAGGACTTCCTGCACCCGGTGACCATCCTGTGCGCGCTGCCGCTCGCACTCGGCGGCGCCTTCGTGGGGCTCCTGATCGGGCAGAAGGCGCTCTCGATGCCTTCGCTGATCGGCCTGATCATGCTGATGGGCATTGCGACGAAGAACTCGATCCTGCTGGTGGAGTACGCCATCGTGGCGCGCCGCGACCACGGCATGAGCCGCTGGGACGCGCTGCGCGACGCCTGCCACAAGCGGGCGCGCCCCATCATCATGACCACGCTCGCCATGGGCGCCGGCATGCTGCCGATTGCGGTGGGCTTCGGCACCGCCGACTCGAGCTTCCGCTCGCCGATGGCGATGGCGGTGATCGGCGGGCTGATCACCTCGACGGTGCTGAGCCTGCTGGTGGTGCCGGCCGTGTTCACCTACGTGGACGACATCGAGCACTGGATCCGGCGCACCGTGCGCAAGGTGCGCGGACAGCCGGCCGATCCGCACATCGACGACGACCTGGTCGAGACGCCGCGGCCGGCGGCCTGACTGTCTCTCTTGTTCCCTCTCCCCGAGGGGAGAGGGAACAAGACTTCAGACGGCGAACGTCGTGTCGAGCCAGTCGCCGATGCGGGCCATCGCAAGCCGCTGCGCCCCCGCATGGCAGTGCGCGCCGGCACCCAGCGTGTCGTCGAGCGCCAGAAAGGTCTTCGGGCACGTGAGGTGCGCATACAGCATCTCGGGCTGCCCCTTGAAGAACATGTCGTTCGCCGCCGCGCACACCAGCGTCGGGCACTGGATCCGCTCGGCCACGCCGTCGGCCACGTTGTAGTCGAGCAAGGTCGAGAGGTAGCCGCGCGCCGTGCCCTTGCCGGTGACCCATGCGCCGTGTCCGAAAGCCCAGCGCGCCTGCGCATCGTGCGCGGCCATCTGGGCGAGCGCCTTGTCGATGTCGGGCGCCGAAGGCGCCGTGAGAACGCGCCGGGCCACCTCGCGCTGGCCCTCGAACATCGGGAGCGTCTTGACGCCCATGTCGTAGATCCCGTCGAGCGCGATCAATGCGCGGATGCGCGGCTCGAAGGCCGCGGCGCGCGGTGCCAGCACGCCGCCGAGGCTGTTGCCCAGCAGCGCGACGCGCTTCGGGTCGACATCGGGCCGCGCCAGCACATGGTCGAGCACCGGGCCGACCACGCGCTCCCAGTCGGGACGCAGCACCAGGCCCTCGCGGTGCATCGGGCCCGGCTGGCCGGGGCCGTCGAAACTCAGCACGTTGTAGCCGCGCTCGGCCAGCGCCGCGGCGGCGACGTAGTGCATCTCTTCCACCGAGCCGTCGAAGCCGTTGTGCATGACCACCGTGGGCCGGCGCTTGCCGCCCTTGCCGGCGGCGCGATAGAAGTACCCGGGCAGGCTGGTGCCCTCGTAGCGGATGCGCACCGGCTCGATGGCGCCGTTCGTGAGCCGCACCGCGGCGCGAAAGCACTCGACACTGCGGTCGTACGCCGCGTTGATGCGCGGATCGGCAGGATTGCCGTGCAGGAAGAACTCCGCGCTGCGGTAGTAGTTGGAGGCACGGAAGAACGCATCGCGTGCGCTGACCTCGCGGCCCACGGCCAGGCTCCGCTGCGCCTCGGCCGCCACCCGGTCGGCGGTGAGGCGCCATTCGTCGTGCCAGCTGTCGTAGTCGCCGCCGCGGATGCGCTGGGCGGTGACCACCACCTCGCCGAAATCCGCGCCGCCATAGGCGATGTGGCCGAAGGAGCGCAGCGTCTCGTACCAGAAGGTCTCGTCCTTTTCGAAGAGAAAGGGCTTCAGGCCGGACGCGGCGGGCGCGGGTGGCGCCGCGGACGGCGCTGGTGGGCCGGCCCCTTCGGCCTTGGCTCCGAGTGTGATGGCCCCGGCGGCAGCGAGGATCGAGCGGGCGAAATGACGGCGTTCCATGGCGGGGTTCCTTTCGTTGGGGTCTTGCGGGCGAAGACACTGCGTCTTCGGTGCCGGACTCTAGGAACGCGCGCCGCGCGGTGCACCCGGCTTGCGACGAAATGCGGCGGGCGCAGCGCGAACGGCCACCATGGCGCGCCAGCGGCCGCCCGTTCGGCCGGCGGAATAGGCTGCATGGCGGATTTCGCGGAAGGACAACCCTTCGAATAATTCCGGTGCCAGCCCTCACACGACACACCGGCACTGCCGGAGGAGACACGCCATGCCCAGACCCACCCTGCGATTCGGATCCAGCGGCGCCGACGTCTCGCTGCTGCAATCGGCCCTGAACCAGTGGGTGGCCTCCAGGCTCCCGCAGCTGGTGCCCGATGGACAGTTCGGTCCCAAGACCACGTCGAAGGTCAAGGAATACCAGGGCTTCTCCAAGCTGGTGCCCGATGCCATCGTCGGGCCGAAGACCTGGGGCATGCTCGAAGCGCTGATCGCCCAGATCGTCGGCATGGCGACACCGCCGGCCGGCAACAAGAATACGTCCGAGCTGGGCAACAGCGTGGTCGCGACGGCGGAAGCGGCCCTGGCCAAGTGGGGTTGGACGCTGGCCTCGCAGCCCAACCCGAGCATCGAGCGGATCGCGGCGGCGCTGTGCGCCGACCCCACCAACCCGAAGCGCCCGCGCCAGGGCGGCATGGGCCTGCAGAAGATCTTCCAGGACGCGAACGCCGGCGGTGCCTACATCAGCCGCTGCCCCACCATCACGGCGCAGGCGGTGCAGAAGTGGCAGGAGATGAATGCCGGCGAATGGCGCAACAGCAACGACCTGTGCGCGTGGTGCGGCATCTTCTGCATCTACGTGTACCGCGCCGCCGGCGTCAACGTGCCGGGCGGCTGGGCCCAGCACAGCAAGAACGTGTTCGACGACAACGTGTTCCACCGCATCACCGACTACTCGGCCGTGTTCCCGGGCTGCATCGGCGTGGTGAGCGGCATCAAGCCGGGCGGGCGCAACCACCACTTCATCGTCACCTCGAACGCCAACGACCGCATGGAGAGCATCGACGGCAACGCCTTCGGCCCCGACCGCAACGACAAGAGCAAGGGCAACAAGAGCGTGATCGCGCGCAACGAGTACAGCTACGCCGCGCTGCAGCAGGAAACGGCCTACTTCCTCGCGCCCGTGACGGCCGCCTGAGGGAGAAACAGGAAAAATGCCGCGGGGCCAGGGCGCCGCGGCATTTCGCAGAGGAAGCGAAGGAGGGTCAGGCGTCGAGTTGCGCCAGCCGCTTCAGCTTGCGTTCGCTCATGCGCTTGGCCAGGCGCGGCAGCACCAGCACGGCCACCACGATGATCACCAGCGCGATCGACATCGGACGCTGGAAGAACACGACGGCACTGCCCTCGCCGATGGACATCGCGTTGCGCAGCTGCGCTTCGGCGAGCGGGCCGAGGATCATGCCGACCACCACCGGGGCGGTCGGGAAGTCGAAGCGCCGCATCACCACGCCGAGCAGGCCGATGGCATAGAGCAGGAACAGGTCGAACGCGCTCTGGCGCATGCCGTAGGCACCCACCGTCGCGAAGATCAGGATGCCCGCATAGAGCTGCGGCTTCGGAATCTTCAGCAGCTTGACCCAGAGGCCCACCATCGGCAGGTTCAGCACCAGCAGCATGACGTTGCCGATGTAGAGCGAGGCGATCAGCGCCCACACCAGCGCGGCCGACGTGGTGAACAGCTGCGGTCCGGGCTGGATGCCGTAGTTCTGGAACGCGCCGAGCAGGATGGCGGTGGTGTTCGAGGTGGGGATGCCGAGCGTGAGCAGCGGAATCAGCGCCGCAGTCACCGTGGCGTTGTTGGCGGCCTCGGGGCCGGCCACGCCTTCGATGGCGCCGGTGGTGCCGAACTCGGCCTTGGCGTTCTCGTCCTTGGCGAGCTTCTTTTCCATCGCATAGCTCAGGAAGGTCGGGATCTCGGTGCCGCCGGCCGGGATGCAGCCGAAGGGCGTGCCGATGGCCGTGCCGCGCAGCCAGGCGGGAATGGAGCGTTTCCAGTCGCGCTTGCTCATGTGGACGCGGCTCAGCTTGTTCTGGCCCTCGACCACCCTGCCCTCGTAGAGCACGGCGTAGAGCACTTCGGCCACCGCGAACAGGCCGACCGCGACCAGCACGATCTCGATGCCGTCGAGCAGTTCGGGCACGCCGCCGGTGTAGCGGCCCTGGCCCGAGATCTGGTCGAGCCCGACGCAGCCGGCCGCGAGGCCGACGAACAGCGCCGTCATGCCGCGCAGCGTGCTCTTGCCGAGCACCGCACTCACCGTGGTGAAGGCCAGCAGCATCAGCAGGAAATACTCGGGCGGGCCGAGCTTGACCGCGAACTCGGCCACGAACGGCGCGAACAGCGTGACGATGACCGTGGCGATGGTGCCGGCCACGAAGGAGCCGATGGCGGCGGTGGCGAGCGCCGCGCCCGCCCTTCCGCTCTTGGCCATCTTGTTGCCTTCCATCGCCGTCACCATGCTGGCGGTTTCGCCGGGCGTGTTGAGCAGGATCGAGGTGGTCGAGCCGCCGTACATGGCGCCGTAGTAGATGCCCGAGAAGAAGATCATCGAGGCCGTGATGTCGACCTTGCCGGTGATCGGCAGCAGCATGGCCACGGCCACGGCCGGGCCGATGCCGGGCAGCACGCCCACGGCGGTGCCGAGGGCGCAGCCGACCAGGCACCAGAGCAGATTGACGGGGGTGATCGCCGCGGCGAAACCCGTCATGAGTGCGTTGAAGATATCCATGTCAGAACCAACCCGTCGAAGTGAGGCCCGGCAGGTTGATCGCCAGGAACTGCGTGAACATCCAGAACACCGGGGCGGAGATGAGCGCGCCGGTCACGATGTCGATGAGCCAGGTGCGCGGCGAGTTGACGGCGCCCTGTCCGCTCGCGCGGCGCAACCCCTGCACGGCCAGCAGGTAGCACAGCGTGCAGCTGAGAATGAAGCCGAGGGTGGTGATCAGCGCCGCATTGAGCAGCAGGCCGGCCGAGACCCAGACGAAGCCGGGCCAGTAGGCGCGATCGGCGCCCGTGGGCGGATCGAGCTCGCGAAAGCCGCCGGTGCGCGCTTCCCAGAGGATCCAGCCGCCGCACAGCACGAGCACCACGGACACCAGCCAGGGCAGGAAATTGGGGCCGACGCCGCCGTAGCCGGCTTCGGAAGAGATGCCGATGGCGCCGAAAGCCAGCGCCAGGCCGGTCAGCAGCACGCCGGCGCCGACGAGGGTTTGCGGCCATACGGCCGCAGCTTGCGGCGAGACCGAGGATTCTGGAGTTGTCATTTTTTCTCCCGGGGTCGGAGTACGAGAAGTCCCCTTCCAGGAACACCGAGGAACCGGCTTTGCCGGGCCTCAGGTGTTGCCCCCGGCAGGGGGAAGGCGAAGCGACACGAAGTGCGCGCAGCCTGGGGGCGAGCCAATGTCAAACCATGCCGGATTTCGTCATGATGGCGCGCAGGCTGGCGAAGTCGTCGTCGACGAACTTGGCGAAGGCCTCGCCCGTCAGCACGGCTGGCGTCCAGTCGTTCTTCTTCAGCGACTCGGCCCACGACGGGCTCTTCATGGCCGCCAGCACCATGTCGGTCAGCGCCTTGCGCTGCTCGGGCGAAATGCCGGGGGCGCCATAGACACCGCGCCAGTTGCCGATTTCGACGTCGATGCCCTGCTCCTTGAGCGTGGGCACGTTGATGCCGGGCAGGCGCTGGGCGGACGTGACGGCAATGGCTTTCATCTTGCCGGCAGCGATGTACTCGGCGAATTCGCTGTAGCCGCTGCCGCCGACGGTGACGTTGCCGCCCAGGACGGCGGCGGTGGCTTCACCGCCCCCGCGGAAGGCCACGTAGTTGATCTTGGACGGGTCGGCGCCGACCTTCTGCGCGATCATGGCCGCGGCGATGTGCTCGGTGGAGCCGCGCGAACCGCCGCCCCACTTGACGCTGCCCGGGTCCTTCTTGAGCTGCTCGACCACGTCCTTCATGGACTTGAGCGGCGAGTTGGCCGGCAGCACGAACACGTTGTACTCGGTGGTCAGACGCGCGATCGGCGTGGCCTGCTCGAGCTTGACCGGCGGCTTGCCGGTGATGATGCCGCCCAGCATGACCGAGCCCATGACCATCAGCGCATTCGGGTCGCCCTTGGAACCGTTCACGAACTGGGCCAGGCCCAGCGCGCCGGCGGCGCCGCCCTTGTTGTCGTAGGTGACGGTGTCGGCCACCTTGGCTTCGCCCAGGGCCTTGCCCAGTGCGCGCCCCGTGGTGTCCCAGCCGCCGCCCGGGTTGGCGGGGATCATCATCTTGACGTTGGCTGCGGCACGGGCCGAAAGCGGCAGGGCTCCGGCGGCGGCCAACGCGGCCAAGGACTTCAAAAAGGTATCGCGACGCATTGTTGTCTCCAGAGGGCTGAAAGGAAAGTGAGAGGAACCTGACTTGGGCCTGAGCCGCTATCATGCGCCGCCCCGCTGTCAGTTGGCTGTCCAGCAGACTGGGGAAAACACCAAAGTACCCATCCCGCCGCCACCGTATGAAGCTGCTGCTGGTCGAAGACGATCCCTCGATGCAAATCACCCTGCAGCGCACGCTCGGGCGCCGCCGGATCGACGTGCGCGTCTGCGGCGACGGGGCCGAAGCCGTGGCCATGTGGCGCGCCATCGAGCCCGACGTGGTGGCCCTCGACCTGAGCCTGCCCAACCTCGACGGCCTGCAGGTGCTGGCCCAGGCCCGCGCCGAGGGCCTGCGCACGCCGGTGTTGCTGCTGACCGCCCGCGGCACGGTGGGCGACCGGATCGTCGGCCTCAATGCCGGCGCCGACGACTACCTGCCCAAGCCCTTCGACCTCGACGAGCTGGAAGCCCGCATCCGCGCGCTGCGGCGGCGCAGCCAGAGCACCGGGCCCGACACCGGCCTCAACCCGCAGGAAATCGGCGGCCTGCGCTTCGAGCCCGACAACGGCGCCATCTACAACCGCGCCGACCTGCTCGAACTCACGCCGCGCGAACTGGCGCTGATGAAGGCGCTGATGATGAAGCCGGGCCATGCGGTCACGAAGGAGCGCCTCTTCGAACTGGTGTTTCCGGGCGAGGCCGACGTGCAGTACGAAGCCATCGAGGTCGTGGTGTACCGCCTGCGCAAGAAGCTCGTGGGCACGGGCGCGGTGCTGATGACGATGCGCGGGCTTGGCTACCTCCTGAGGCCGGAAACATGAAGGCCGCATGAAGACGGTCTCCTCGCTGCGCGCGCGGCTGCTGCTCGGCATCCTCGCGCCGGTGGCGCTGTTCATCGTGATCAACAGCGTGAGCCTGTACCGCCAGAGCCTCGCCGCCGCCACCACGGCCTACGACCGCACCCTGCTCGCCTCGGCCAAGACCATCGGCGAACAGCTCGATGTGGAAGGCTTCGACGACAAGGCGCAACTGCGCGCCATCGTGCCCTACTCCGCGCTCGAGGCCTTCGAGGCCGACAACCGCAGCCGGCTCTTCTACCGCGTCTCCGCGCTCGACGGTGAACTGATCTCGGGCTTCGCCGAGCTGCCGTTCTGGCGCGGCCGCATTCCGGACCGCAGCGCCTACGCGGCGTTGGTCGATTTCTACGACGCGCAGTTCCGCAACCAGCCGGTGCGGGTCGCGGTGCTGCTGCAGCCGGTGGCCAGCGCACGCGGCCGCGGCATGGCCGTGGTGCAGGTGGCCGAGACGCTCGAACTGCGCGAGACGCTGGTGCGCAAGCTGCTGGTCGACACGCTGTGGCGCCAGCTGCTCCTGATGGGCGTGATCGCGGGGGTCACCGTGTTCGTCGTGCACCGCGCCACGCGCTCGGTGCGCGAGCTGGGCGAAGCCATCGAGAAGCGCCCGGCCGACGACCTGTCGCCCATCGACGCGCCCGATGCGCCGCGCGAACTGCGCCCGCTGATCGATGCCACCACCGAGGTGATGGGCCGGCTGCAGCGGCTGCTCGATCACCAGAAGCGTTTTGTGCGCGACAGCGCCCACCAGCTGCGCACGCCGCTGGCGGTGCTCAAGGCGCAGGTGCAGTCGGCGCGCCGCGGCGACGTGGCGCCCGAGCAGGCGCTGGGCGAGATCAGCCAGACGGTCGAACGCGCCACCACGCTGGCCAACCAGATGCTCTCGCTGGCGAAGGTGGAGCAACTGCGCCAGCAGCCCGAGTCGATGACGCTCGACCTCGGCGAGGTGGTGCGGAACATCGTGCTCGACCTGTCCCCGCTGGTGGCCGACAAGGCGCTCGATTTCGAACTGGCCATCGACGAACCGGTGGCCGTTCGCGCGCACCAGTGGATGCTGCAGGAGCTCACGCGCAACCTGCTGCACAACGCGATCAAGCACAGCCCGGCGGGCGCAGCGCTGTCGGTGACGGTGCGCGCAGTGGACGGGTATGCGGTGCTCACCGTGCGCGACGAGGGACCGGGCATCTCGCCCGAACTTCGGCAGCGCCTGTTCGCGCCCTTCTCCGCCGGCAGCACATCGAGCGGCTCGGGGCTGGGCCTGGCCATCTGCCGCGAGATCGTGCTCGCGCTCGACGGCCGCATCGACCTGATCAACCGCACCGCGCAAGACCATACCGCACAGGTCGTCGGGCTCGACGCCGTCGTGCATCTCCCGCTCTGGCGGCACAATTCCTGATCTATGGAACGTCTGCGCATCGACAAATGGCTCTGGGCCGCCCGCTTCTTCAAGACGCGGTCGCTGGCTGCGGAGGAAATCGGCAAGAACCGGGTGCAGGTGAACGGCGATGTCGCCAAGGCCTCGCGCGAGGTCAAGGCGGGCGACACCGTGTCGATGCGCCTCGGCGTCCTGACGCGGACCGTGACGGTGCGGGGCCTGAGCGGCCAGCGCGGACCCGCCCCGGTGGCCCAGCAGCTCTACGAAGAAACGCCCGAGAGCATCGCAGCTCAGGCCGCCTTCCGGGAGCAGCGCCGCATGGGCAGCGAGCCGGCCCTGGCCATCGAGCAGGGCCGCCCGACCAAGCGCGACCGGCGCGAACTCGACGGCGCGGTGCGCCACGCCGAATGGGACAACCGCTGGAGCGCCTCGATCGACCCTGAAGATACCGAGCGCTGATTCGCGTACGCTGTCGCCTTTCCTCTTTCAGGGAGTTCCGGTTCATGGCCAGCTTCAAGAAATACCGCGCCGGCAGCAAGTTCAGGCTTTCGCACATCGACCCCGGCGACACCGCCTTCTGCGAAGGCGACGAAGTCGCCCAGCGCGAAGCGGTCGACGCCCTGGCGCTCGAACTCGACGAGATGCAGAACCTGCTGCATGCCGAAGGCCGGCGCAAGCTGCTGCTGGTGCTGCAGGGCATGGACACCAGCGGCAAGGACGGCACGGTGCGCTGGGTGTTCTCCCGCACCTCTCCCCTGGGCGTGCGCGTGGCGGCCTTCAAGGTGCCGAGCGAAGAAGAACGGGCGCGCGATTTCCTCTGGCGCTGCCACGCCGTCGTTCCACGCAGCGGTGAGATCGCCGTGTGGAACCGCAGCCACTACGAAGACGTGCTGGTGCCGGTGGTCGAAGGCTGGATCGACAAGGCCGAGACGAAGCGGCGCTACGCGCAGATCAACGACTTCGAGCGCCTGCTGGTCGAGACCGGCACGGTCATCGTCAAGTGCATGCTGCACATCGACAAGGACGAACAGCGCGCGCGCCTGCAGGCCCGCATCGACACACCCGGCAAGCAGTGGAAATTCAACACCGGCGACCTCGAGGTCCGCACCAAGTGGAGCGCCTACCAGCGGGCTTACGAGAACGCGCTGGAGGCCACCTCGACCGAGCACGCCCCCTGGTACGTGATACCGGCCAACAACAAGCGGCACCGCAACCTGATGATCGCACAGCTGCTGATGAAGACGCTGCGGCAGATGAAGCTCAAGGCGCCGCCGGCGAACCCGGCGCTGGAGGGAATGATCGTCGAGTGAGCGGCTCGGCCCGAGGGCTGGCCGCCCCGGGATTTGCCACGGCAGCAGTTGCTGCGGTTGCCCGGGCGAACGGGCCTTCTTCGGTCAGGTCAGGAACGGCGAACCGGCTCCTGGGCCAGCACGCGGCACTTGCCGAATTCGCAGCGAACCGCCCAGGTGCCGCCGTTCTCGCACGGCACGTTGTACGACTCGAAGCCGGGGCCCTTGGCCGTCAGCTCGGCGCGCGGCTGCAGGTTGCAACGCCCGGCCCTGGCCAGGGTTTCGACGTTGTAGGTGTCGACGCCGGTGCGGCGGGGCTTCGCCGCGACGATCGGGTTGAAGCTGTGCCCGTAGAACGTGTCGCGCACCTCGGGATCGAGGTTGCGATAGCCGCGCTTGGCCATGCAGTGGACGATCGCGATCTGCTGGTGTTCGGCGATCAGCTCCGAGCTCGGGCGGCTGTTCCAGTCGATGATGGCCGCGCTGATGCCCGTGTAGGAGGCCGCAGCCACGATGCCCTGCCCGTGCACCGTGATCAGGCCGAGACCGAGCGCCGCCCACATGGCATCGCCGCTTTCGCTGCGGGCCGTGATGCGGGTGGCGGCCGTGCGGCAATCGGCCACGTCGCTGTCGTAGCGCACCTTGTCCACGCCTTCCATGGCGACCATGGGCACGTAGGAGAGTCCAGTCCCTGTTCCGGGCTCGGTCGGTGTCGGCGGTGGCGCGCTGGCGCAGCCAGCCAGGGCCACAGCGGCGAACGCAATGCTCAGCAACAGCTTCATGGGATTCCCTCGTCCTCTTTCGCGATAGTTCCGCGGATTTAACCATACATATAGTTACTCTTGAATCGACTTGTCGCGAATGCACGACGACGGACGGGAGGGCATGCGACGATGCGCCACCCGGCACTGCCCGACCCGCAAACCAAAGTGCCTACACCTGCCGCATGAAGATCGAAACCATCGCCCAATCCTGGCGACCACCGGTGCAATTCCGGGCACCGTCCGGTGCGCTCATCGATTTCGCTGCGTCGAGCAGCAACGGCATGCCGACGCGCACGCTGACCAAGCAAGACCCATGAAGTTCTCCGTTCTGACCGCGGCAGCATTCCTGCTCGCTGCCGCCCCAGCGGCCATGGCCCAGACCTCGCCGGCCGACCTGGCCAGGAAGAACGGCTGCATGTCCTGCCATGGCCTGCTCCACCGGCAGGTGGGGCCGGGTTTCGCCCAGATCTCGGACCGCTACCGCAGCGACGCCGGAGCGCCCGAGCGCCTGACGGGCAAGATTCGCAACGGCAGTGTGGGCGCCTGGGGCCGCGTCATCATGCCGCGGCAAACCCATGTCTCCGAGTCCGACGCGCGGGCTCTGGCGGGATGGGTGTTGTCTCAGCCGCCACCGGACGCGGGCTCCAGGTAGGAAGCCTCGCACACGGCGCGGATGACGTACTCGGTTTCCCCATCGGTGAGCATCGGGTAGAGAGGCAGCGCCAGCGAGCAGCCGGCCAGCCTTTCGCTGTGCGGCAGCGCATGCGCGCCGCGCCAGGGCCGCAGCGCCTCGTGCAGGTGCAGCGGCTGCTCATAGTAGACGCGAGTGGCGATTCCCGAAGCCGCGAGGTGCGCGGCCAGCGCATGGCGCTCGCGCGGGCCCGGCAAGGTGACGACGAAATAGTTCCAGGCGTGGCCCGCTGCATCGCGCGGGAGCCGCATCGGGCAGTTGGCCCATGCCGCCAGGTAGCGCGCAGCGATGCTGCGGCGCCGGCCGATGGCGGCCGGGAAGTCGTCCAGCGCCGCTTGCAGCAGGCAGGCCTGCAATTCGTCCATGCGGCTGTTGTGCCCGAGGCTGTGGTGCAGGCCGTCGCGGTAGCCGTGGTTGCGCAGGAGCCGCGCCCGCTGGGCATGGTGCGGATTCCTGAAAGCCAGCGCCCCGGCATCGCCTGCCGCGCCCAGTGTCTTGGTCGGATAGAAGCTCATCGCCGCCGCATCCCCCCAGGCGCCGGCGCTGCGCCCGGAGCCGTCGGCATCGCAGGCGCTGGCGCCGAGGCATTGCGCCACGTCCTCGACCAGGTACAGGCGCTCGTCACGGCAATAGGCGGCGAGTTCGGGCAGGCCGGTGGGATCGCCGAAGAGGCCGACCGCAAGGATCGCGCGGGTGCGCGGCGTGCGGGCGCTCCGGAAATGCGCGAGCGGTGCAAGGAAATCATCCGGCGCGCTGTCGACGAACACCGGCCGCGCGCCCGCGGCAAGCACCGCTTCGGCGCACGCGACGAAGGTGTAGGAAGGCAGCAGGACTTCGTCCTCCGGATGGCCGCCGCCTGCGCTTCCGATGCCCAGGCTCTTGAAAGCCAGCAGCAAGGCCTCGGAACCCGAACTCACAGCCACCGCCTCGCGGCCGTCCAGCAGGGCCGACAGCCGGGCTTCGAAGGCCTCGACCTGCGGACCGAGGATGTAGACCCCGCTGCGCAGCACCTCGGCCCATGCCCGGGTCAGGCGCTCCACCATGGGCTCGGCAGAGACCGCCGACCGGAACAGCGGGATCTTCACGCGTGCAGCACCTGGCAGGCCCGTGTCACGGCCACCAGCCCATCGACGCCCGACGCGATACGACTGCCCTCCCCTCGGATGGCGCGCCGGAAGTCCCGGTACTGCCGCGCCAACGCATCGTCGCCCGCCACCGTGCACGGGGCGTTGCTGCGCAGGTTCAGCACCTGCTGCCGGCCGGCGATGCACACCTGCAGCTGGGCGTTGGCCGGCATCCCGTCGTAGCCGCTTTCAAGATCGGCGAGCAGATCGCCCAGGCGCACCCGCACATGGACGCTGCGCGCGCCGATGCGCCGCGCAATCACCTCCAGCGGCACATCGACCGGAATCGCGCACAACCAGGCGAACAGGTCGATGTCGTGCACCATCAGGTCCAGCACGCTGTCCCTGGCCGTGGCGTCGCGGGACGAATAACGGCGAAATCGCAGGATCGGCTGTGCACTGCGCCGATGGTTGGCCACCGCATGCCGAAGCCGCCGCAGCACGCTGTCGTCGAATGCGGGATTGAAGCGTTCGATATGACCGGTGCTCAGGGTCACGCCGCATTGCAGGGCGGTGCGAACCATGAGCTCGCCATCGGACCGGTCGATGCACAGCGGCTTTTCGACCAGCACATGGCAGCCCCGCCGCATCAGCGCCAGCGCGACCTCGGCATGCGCCTCGTCGCTGGTGGCGACGGTGGCCGATTCGATGTCCGGGGGCAGATCGTCCACGCTGGCCAACAGGGGCAGCGCCGCGAGTTCGGCACCGGGGCGGGCTGCCGACGAGCGATCCACCATCGCACGCAGACGGAAGCCCGGGAGGCCGGCGAGCTTGCGTGCATGGGTGCTACCGAAGCGACCGAGGCCCACGACGGCGTGGACCAGTGCGGCTTCGGCGGGAGGAGCGACTGTCGGATCGACGGGTCTGGCGATCAGGGCATCGTCGATGGCAGGCGTTGTAAAGGTCATCGCGCCGGGTCAGGAGGCGGCCCGCAACGCTTTCGAGGCGCCGCGCAACTGATCTGCCACGGCCTGCAGGTGGGCGCCGCGAATGACGTACTTGTAGACGCCCGCGGCAACCCGCTCCTCGCCGATGGTCTCGAAGGAAGGCTTGGCTGCGGGCGCTTCGGCTTGCTCGTAACGCGTGGGCTGCGCAGCGAAAAGGCACTCCCGGCCGTATGCCTGCGCGCCGAATTCGGCGATGAAGCCGTCGAGTTCGCGTTGCAACTGCCCGCCGAAGCTGTGGGCGTAGCGATGCATGTCGTCCAGCTTGGCCTGCAACTCCTGCGGGTCGAGTTCGGCCATCAGGTGGCGCTCGGTGTCGAGGCGCCCTGGCGGGCTGGGATGACCGACGGTGGGATAGCCGAACGCGCTGACCGGATGGCCACGCGCCGCCGCCTGCGCGGCAACCTGGTTGGCCAGCAGGCGGCACAGGTCATGGGAAGGGTTGTAGTCCTCCGCTTCGTCCGCGACGATGCAGTCGATACCCTGCGCGAGCACATGGGCCGTCAAGGCGTCGAGCCATTGCGCGAACATGCGGACGTCCCCCTCGAGCAGGGCCCGATAGATATCCGCATCCGCCACCGGTTGCACCACCTGCGGAATCCAGTTCGCACCCGCGCGCGCCAGGTTGTCGATCGTGGGTTCGAGCCGCGGCGTACCGCTCGAACCGGCGCCGTTGGTCAGCACCACGAAGTCCGGCCGTTCGTTGCGCAGCCATTTCCACAACAGCAGTTCATGCCCCGCGTGCGCGGCGATCACCAGGGGCTTCATGCGCGACGGGCTCTGGATTGGAAGAGGGATGAAATCAGGCGCAGCGGCGCACTCACGCGCCACGAGCGGCTGGCGTAGACAGCGCGCAATTGCGCCTGCAGTCCGGCGAGCTCGGCGCGCGCCTGCAGGACCTGTTGCTCGGCGTCCATCAGGCGTGCGCTGGACGCAGCGTACGCTGCTTCGGTGGCCTGCAATTGCTGGGCCTGCGAGGCAGCAGCAGCCTCGGCGACCTGCAATTGCTGAGCCTGCGAGGCCGCATGGTCGGCATGCCGCTGCACCTCGGCCTGATGCGCGTGCTGGTGGTCATTGAGGGTTTGCTGCAACCCCAAGACGTGCTGGCGCAACGATGCCAGCCCGAGATGGGCCGCCGTGGGGCTGCCGCGCCGGATCCAGTCATCCATGTAGCGCGCCGCCTCGTCTGCACGTCGTTCGGCGGGCACCTCGATCACCGGGTATTGCTGCGTCATGCGCCGCGCGCAGCTTTCGAGCGCGCAGAGCGTTGCATCCAGCCCGCCATGCGCGCGCATCCAGGCCCCGGCCTGGCGCGCATCCTCGGCATCGTATCGGTCCAGTTCGGCGCCGACGTTCTCCCGCGTGATCGGCCGCGTCATGAGCGCCCGGCCGAAATTCCAGTGCCGGGCGTGCGCCACGGTCGCCGCCGTCACCATCTCGCCCATGCCCGAACTCGGGTCAAGCACCACCACCGCGTTGCCGGTGACCAGCGCCTCGGTGGCGCAGCGCCCCTTGGCGAACACCACGTCGTAGTGGCCGAGCGCCGAGGCCGGGTCGGGCAGGTGATTGCCGCTGCCGCTGCCGATCACGTCGAGCACGAGGCCGCGTTGCGTGCAGGCGGCGCGCACTTCCTCGAGCTGCGCATCGTGCGATGCATAGTTGCTGAAAACCAGCGCCTTGCGCGGGCTGGCCGGCAGCGCGGCGCGCTGGAGGAAGCGCGAGAGGTCGACCCCGTTCTGGATCAGTTCGATGCGCTCGCGCACGATGCCGAATTCGTGCACCAGCCGCTCGGCGCAGTTCTCGTCGACGGCCACATGGCACACGACCTGCGCGAACTGCGCCGGACGGCCATGGTCGTTGCTGCGATCGTGGCAGATCGTGAGCACCGGCACGTCGTGGAAATGAAGCAAGGCGCGCACCGTCTCATGGTGGGTATTGCCGATGATCACATCGGGCCGCGCGGCCATGTCGGCCATGTCGGTGATGCAGGCGATCGAGGCATGGCGCAACTCGTCCGCCATATCGCCGAAGGCCGTGGCAAAAATGGTCACGCCGTGCCCGCGCCGCCGAAGCCATAGCGCCAGGTCGCGGGTGAACATCTCCGCGCCCGTGCGATGCACCAGATAGCACATGGTCAATAGGATGCGCAACGGGCGCGCAACCAGAGGGCCGTCGGCGTCCACCGGATTCGGATGCGACGGTATGTTCAGTTGTGCAGCGCTGACGCGCCCCCGCAAAACTCGTCAGGAAATGCAACAACCCGCCTCGATATTTCAGGATTCGATGGAAGAGCATTCATAGGCTGGGGGAAGTATGTCGGAGCCGACGAAACGGGAAGGATAAACGAGAGCCGCCCCGATTCCACGCACAGCAAGGAGCCGGGAATTTCATCTGCATGGGAAATCCGGACAGATTTCAGGGGGCCGGACGGCGACGGCAGCCCTTGCCTGCCCACTTGACCAAACCGGCTGTGCCCTCTGCAAGCGCCAAAGCGCGACACACAGAAAAAAAGCCTCAGTAGCTGGGCAGCTACTGAGGCTTTGATTTGGCGGAACCGGAGGGATTCGAACCCTCGATGAGGCTCTACACCCCATACTCCCTTAGCAGGGGAGCACCTTCGGCCACTCGGTCACAGTTCCTGAAAGAAGCTGAGATTATGCCATCGTCAGACGGCCGGTTGGTCCAGATCGAAGGCTTTATGCAGCGCGCGCACGGCCAATTCCATATATTTTTCGTCGATCACGACCGAGGTCTTGATCTCGCTGGTCGAAATCATCTGGATGTTGATGCCCTCTTCGCTCAGCACGCGGAACATCTTGCTCGCCACGCCCACATGGCTGCGCATGCCGATGCCGACGATGCTGACCTTGCAGATCTTGGTGTCGCCCACGATCTCGGTCGCGCCCAGCGAGGGCATGACCTTCGACTGCAGCAGGTCGATCGTCTTCGCGTACTCGTTGCGGTGAACGGTGAAGCTGAAGTCGGTCTTGCCGTCCTTGCTGAGGTTCTGGATGATCACGTCGACCTCGATGTTGGCGTCTGCCACGGCGCCGAGGATGTGGTACGCGATGCCGGGCTTGTCGGGCACGCCGAGCACCGAGATCTTGGCTTCGTCGCGATTGAATGCGATGCCGGATACGACGGCTTGTTCCATGTTTTCGTCTTCCTCGAAAGTGATCAGCGTGCCGGACTTGGCCTCTTCATTGATGTCGATGTCCCAGGACGTGAAGCTCGAAAGCACACGCAGCGGCACCTTGTACTTGCCGGCGAATTCCACCGAGCGGATTTGCAGCACCTTGGAGCCCAGGCTCGCCATTTCGAGCATCTCTTCGAAGCTCACGGTCGACAGGCGGCGCGCATCGGGCTCGACGCGCGGGTCGGTGGTGTAGACGCCGTCGACGTCGGTGTAGATCAGGCACTCGTGCGCCTTCATGGCGGCGGCAATGGCCACGGCCGAGGTGTCGCTGCCGCCGCGGCCCAGCGTGGTGATGTTGCCGTCGTCGTCCACGCCCTGGAAGCCGGTGATGACCACCACCTTGCCGGCGTTCAGGTCGGCCATCACGCGCGCATCGTCGATGCTTTCGATGCGGGCCTTGGTGTAGGAGTTGTCTGTGCGCACCGACACCTGCCAACCCGCGTAGCTCACGGCTTCCATGCCCTCGGCCTGCAGCGCAATGGCCAGCAGCGCGGACGAGGCCTGTTCGCCGGTCGATGCCAGCATGTCGAGTTCGCGGTTGTGGGCGTCGCCGGGCTTGCTGGGTGCCAGTTCCTTGGCGAGGCCGAGCAGGCGGTTGGTTTCGCCGCTCATGGCGCTCGGAACCACGATCATCTGGTGGCCGGCGCGTGCCCACTTGGCGACGCGCTTGGCGACATTCCTGATGCGCTCGGTCGAGCCCATCGACGTACCGCCGTATTTGTGAACGATCAATGCCATGGGTGAAATCAGAGAAAGAAAAAGGGCCGCTGGATAGGCGGCGCCCTGCAAGCGGTCAGCGCAAAGTCTTTGGCGAGGGCGGGGCATTGTACCAATGCAGCCGGTCGCCCTTCCGCTCGGCGAAACCGCCGGCCACTTTCAGGTGGATGCGGTGGCCGCGCGTGGTACAGGCGTGGATCTGGTCGAGCAGCTGGTCGAGCTGCGCGGCGCTGGGCGCACAGCCATGCGCCAGCATCAGCCAGTGGCGCAGCACATTGGCCTGCCGGGCCCGCGAAAGCCCCTGCAGCCCCTTGATGCGGGGCGGGTCGCCCACGGTGGCCAGGTCTTGCGCGGCAAGCTCGCCCAGCAGCTGCTGCGCCTGCGCCGCATGCCCGATGCTGCGGGCAAAAGTGGCCCGAAACTGCGGAAAAGCCTGTTCCAGCGCGGGCAGCAGCAGCGCGCGAATCCGGTTGCGGGTGTAGCGCGCGTCGACGTTGCTGGGGTCCTCGATCCACGGCAGACCGCGCGGCGCGAGCCAGCTGCGAATGTCGGCCGCGGACACCGCAAGCAGGGGCCGGTAGATGTCCAGGCCGTTGCGCACGGCGTGCGCAGGCATGGCGGCCAGGCCCGGGAGGCCCGCACCGCGCGACAGCGCCAGCAGAAGGGTCTCGACCTGGTCGTCGGCGTGGTGCCCCAAGGCCATGGACCGGATGGCGGGCCGCTGCGCATCCCCGCGCGCCATGACGGCAAAGGCCTCGTAGCGGGCGCGCCGTGCCGTGTCTTCAGGACTGTCACCGGGCGCGTGCCGCGCATCGACCCGGTGAACGACGAGCGGCACGCCGAGCCGCCCGCACACCATGCCGCAGTGCCGTTCGAAATCGTCGGCCGCGGCCTGCAGTCCATGGTGCACGTGAAAGGCAACCACCTGCCCCGGCCAGCGCGATACGCAGGCAGCCAGCAAGGCGGTGGAATCCGCACCGCCGCTGAAGCCCACCGCCAGCGGCCATTGCGCCGGCTCGAACGCGGCCATGGCGCGTTCGAAGGCGTCGTTCATGGAGGCTTACCGGCCGGTGTCGGCCTTGGTGTCGTTGAATCGGCCGTAGCTCTGCAGGCGCTCGTAGCGGCGCTCCAGCAGTTCCTTGGGCTTCAGGTCGCTGACCTGGCGGAACGCGTCGTTGAGCGCGCGCTTGAGGAAAGCCGCCATCTGGCGATGGTCGCGGTGCGCTCCGCCGACCGGCTCGTTGACGATCTTGTCGACCAGGCCCAGCGCCTTCAGGCGGTGCGCCGTGATGCCGAGCGCATCGGCCGCTTCCTGCGCCTTGTCGCTGGTCTTCCAGAGGATGGAAGCGCAGCCTTCGGGGCTGATCACCGAGTAGATCGAATACTGCAGCATCACGAGCTGGTCGCCGACCGAAATGGCCAGCGCGCCGCCGGAGCCGCCCTCGCCGATGATCGTGACGATGATCGGCACCTCGAGCTGCGCCATCTCGAAGATGTTGCGGCCGATGGCTTCGGACTGGCCGCGCTCCTCGGCGTCGATGCCGGGGTAGGCGCCGGGCGTGTCCACGAAGGTGAAGACCGGGAGCTTGAACTTCTCGGCCGTCTTCATGAGCCGCAAGGCCTTGCGGTAGCCCTCGGGCTTGCTCATGCCGAAGTTGCGCGCGGTGCGCTCCTTCGTGTCGCGGCCCTTCTGGTGGCCGAGCACCATGCAGGGCACGCCGTTGAAGCGCGCGAGGCCGCCCACGATCGACAGGTCGTCGGCAAAATGCCGGTCGCCGTGCAGTTCGACGAAATCGGTGAAGATTTCGTTGACGTAGTCGAGCGTGTAGGGGCGTTCCGGATGCCGGGCGATCTTGGTGATCTGCCAGGGCGTCAGGTCGCTGTAGATGTCCTTGGTGAGCTGCTGGCTTTTCTTGCCGAGCTGATCGATTTCTTCCGAGATGTCGACCGCCGATTCGGTCTGTACATAGCGCAATTCTTCGATCTTTGTTTCAAGTTCAGCAATGGGCTGCTCGAAATCGAGGAAGGTTCGTTTCGCCAACGTCTTCTCCTGTTTTATTCAATACGCGACCGGCACGGGGTCCAGCGATCGCCAAATATACCAAGTCGCCACGCTGCAGTACGGCGCCCAAGCCACGGCGACGTCGCGGGCATCGCTGCGGCTGACCGGATCGCCCGAAAAATAGTTGACGCTGATGCCGTTGAGCAGCCCCAGGTCGTCCACAGGCAGCACATTGGGCCGCATCAGGTGAAAGATCAGGAACATCTCGGCCGTCCAGCGGCCGATGCCGCGGATGGCCACGAGCTCCTCGATGATGAGCTCGTCGGACATGTCCTTCCACGAATCGACGTGCACCACGCCGGAGTCGAAATGCAGGGCCAGGTCGACCAGGTATTCGATCTTGCGCGCCGAGAGCCCTGCCCCGCGCATGTCGTCGACCTTGAGCTTGAGCACGTTGGCCGGCGTGAGCTTGCGCGGCAGAAGCGCGAACTTGTCCCAGACGGTCTGCGCGGCCTTCACCGAGATCTGCTGGCCGACGATGCTGCGCGCGAGCGTGGTGAAGGCGTCGCCGCGCGACTCCAGGCAGGCATCGCCGAACTTCGGAATCAGCCGCTTCATCACGCGGTCTTTCCTGGCCAGGTGCTTGCAGGCTTCCTCCCAATAGTCCGGCGTGTAGATCTTGACCGTCGGGTTCTTGGAAGCAGGCATGGGGTTGGTCGTTCCGTTCACTGGGCGGCGGCCCAGGTCGTGCCCGTGGGCGAATCCTTGAGCACGATGCCCTGCTCCAGCAACTCCTGGCGGATGCGGTCGGCTTCGGCAAAATTCTTCGCGGCCTTGGCGGCGGCACGCGCATCGATCTTGGCCTGGATGGTGGCTTCGTCGAGCGTGGTGCCTGCGCGCAGAAAGCGCTTCGGGTCGTCCTGCAGGATCTGGACGCACGCACCCAGCGCCTTGAGCAAGCCGGCCTGCGCGGCCGATTGCGTGCGGTTGACCTCGCCGGCCAGCTCGAACAGCACCGCCACGGCTTCGGGCGTCGCGAAGTCCTCGTCCATCGCGGCCTTGAAGCGCGCGGCACAGGGATCGGTCCAGTCGATCTTCACATCGGCCGGCGCCACCAGATCGAGCGCCGTGTAGAGCCGCTTCAGCGAAGCGCGCGCATCGTCGAGATGCACGTCGCTGTAGTTGAGCGGGCGGCGGTAGTGCGCCCGCAGCACGAAAAAACGGATGGTCTCGGCGTCGTACTTCTTGAGCACGTCGCGGATCAGGAAGAAGTTGCCCAGGCTCTTGGACATCTTCTCGTTGTCGGTCACGATGAAGCCGTTGTGCATCCAGTAGTTGGCCAGCGGCTTGCCGTTTGCGCCTTCGCTCTGTGCAATTTCGTTCTCGTGGTGCGGAAACTGCAGGTCCTCGCCGCCACCGTGGATGTCCAGGGTTTCGCCGAGCAGTTCGCAGGCCATGGCGGAGCACTCGATGTGCCAGCCCGGTCGGCCGGCGCCGAACTCGCTGGCCCATTTCACTTCGTCGGGCTCGCTTGCCTTGGCGCTCTTCCAGAGCACCGGGTCGAGCGGATCGTCCTTGCCGTCAAGCACGGCCACGCGTTCGCCGGCATGCAGTTCGTCGATCGACTTGCCGCTGAGCTTGCCGTAACCCGGGAACTTGCGCACCGCGTAGTTCACGTCGCCGTTGTCGGCGCGATAGGCCAACCCCTTCTTCTCGAGCGTGCCGATCATCGACAGCATCTGCGGGATGTAGTCGGTGGCGCGCGGCTCGTGCGTGGGGCGCTCGATACCGAGCGCGTCGGCGTCTTCATGCAGCGCGTCGATCATGCGATCGGTCAGCGAACGGATCGTCTCGCCGTTTTCCACGGCGCGGCGAATGATCTTGTCGTCGATGTCGGTGATGTTGCGCACATAGGTCACGTCGTACCCGCTGACCTTGAGCCAGCGCTGCACCACGTCGAAGGCGATCATCGAGCGGGCATGGCCCAGGTGGCAGTAGTCGTAGACCGTCATGCCGCAAACGTACATGCGCACCTTGCCAGGTTGCAATGGGGAGAATTCCTCCAATTCACGCGAAAGCGTGTTGTAGATGCGCAGACTCATGAGGCTCGGAAAGCGTCGCTTCGCGCACGTGCGGCACGGGCGAACGACGGTGTATTTCAGGGGTGACGGGGGGCAGTGGCTACGAGGGGTTGGACATGGCCCCTCGGCTACAATGCAACGCAGTATAAACGGCTGCCGCCGAGTATCTCCCGGGTGTTCTCCAGGCCCGCATCCCCCAATCCTGCCGAGGCTTCATGAAGCACGCCGCGTTCTCCAAACTCCCCATCGTCTTCGCTCTGCTGTTCAGCCTGTGGGGCTCCGCCGCACAGGCCAACGACTACGACGCCGTGAATCTTCTGCTGCGCCAGGGCAAGTCCGCCGAAGCGCTCGCCAAGGCCGACACCTACATCGCCGGCAAGCCGCGCGATCCGCAGATGCGCTTCCTGCGCGGCGTGATCCTCACCGAGCAGAACAAGCCGTCCGAAGCCATCATCGCCTTCACCCAGCTGACGCAGGACTTCCCCGAACTGCCCGAGCCGTACAACAACCTCGCGGCGCTCTATGCGGCGCAGAGCAAGTTCGACCAGGCACGCGCCGCGCTGGAAACGGCCCTCAAGCTCAACCCGAACTACGCCACGGCGCATGAAAACCTGGGCGACGTCTACGCGCGTCTCGCGGCCCAGGAATACGTGCGTGCGCAGCAGTTCGCCAGCACCAACGCGAGCGTCGCGCCCAAGCTCACGCTGATCCGCCAGATCTTCTCGTCGAAGACCGAGGCCGAAGCCGCAACCCTGCCCGCTGCGCCACCTGTCATTCGCAAGCCGGTCGGCCGCGTCAGCAAGTAGCCACAGCCGGCGTGGGGACTGCGGCAACGGCTTTTCGTTGCGCGCCCCGCGTCCTCCATCATTCGCATACGGAGCATCTCTTGACGATCCACGCCTTTTCCAGCTTCAGCCGCCGCAGCGCCCTCGTCCTGGCGGCCGCGCTCGCCTTCGCCGCCACCGGCTACGCCCAACAGACCGCACCGCGCGTCAAGCTCGCCACCTCGGCCGGCGACATCGTGGTCGAGCTCGATGCGGCCAAGGCGCCCAAGTCGGTCGAAAACTTCCTTCAGTACGTGAAGGACAAGCACTACGACGGCACGGTGTTCCACCGCGTGATCGACGGCTTCATGATCCAGGGCGGCGGCTTCACGGCCGACATGCAGCAAAAGCCCACGCGCGCCCCCATTCCGCTCGAAGCAGGCAACGGCCTGAAGAACGACAAGTACACCATCGCGATGGCGCGCACCGGCAACCCGAACTCGGCCACCTCGCAGTTCTTCATCAACGTGAAGAACAACGACTCGCTCAACGCGCCCAACCCCGACGGCTACGGCTACACGGTGTTCGGCAAAGTCGTGGCCGGCACCGACGTGGTCGACAAGATCCGCGCCGTGCAAACGGGCAACAAGGGCGGCATGCAGAACGTGCCCGTCGAAACCATCACCATCCAATCCGCCACCCTGGCGAAGTAACCTCATTTCCGAAGAAGGAGTCCCCTCATGAGCAATCCCCAAGTCGAACTGCACATCAAGAACTACGGCGTGATCACGCTCGAACTCGACGCCGCCAAGGCGCCGAAGTCGGCCGAGAACTTCATCGCCTACGTGAAGAAGGGCCACTACGACAACACGGTGTTCCACCGCGTGATCCCCGGCTTCATGGTGCAAGGCGGCGGTTTCGAGCCCGGCATGAAGCAGAAGCCCACCGGCGCCGAGATCGAGAACGAAGCCAACAACGGCCTCAAGAACACCAACTACACCGTGGCCATGGCCCGCACCAGCGCGCCGCACTCGGCCACTGCGCAGTTCTTCATCAACGTGGCGGACAACGGCTTCCTGAACCACACCGCGCCTTCGGCCCAGGGCTGGGGCTATGCGGTGTTCGGCAAGGTGATCAGCGGCACCGACGTGGTCGACAAGATCAAGGCCGTGAAGACGGGCCGCAAGGGCTTCCACGACGACGTGCCGCTCGAAGACGTGGTGATCGAAAAGGCCGTCGTCATCTCCGAATGACCCACGGGCACGGCGCGGCATGACCACGGTGGCGAACCAGGCTTTTTCGGAGCTGGTGGCGCCGCCCGCGTGGCGCACCGTGGACCTGATTTCCGACCTGCACCTGCAGGCCGGCGAGCCCGCCACCTTCGAGGCCTGGCAGGGCTACCTGCAGACCACGCCGGCCGATGCGCTGATCATTCTCGGCGACCTGTTCGAGGTCTGGGTGGGCGACGACGCCGCCGCCCTGCCCGGCTTCGAGGCGCAATGCGCCGAACTGCTGCGCCGCACGGCCGAGCGCCTGCCGGTGTTCTTCATGCACGGCAACCGCGACTTCCTCGTCGGCCCCGCGCTGGCGGCCCGATGCGGCTTCACGCTGCTCAGCGACCCGACGGTGCTGGTGCTGCACGGCCAGCGCTGGCTCCTGAGCCACGGCGACATCCTCTGCCTCGAGGACATCGAATACCTCAAGTTCCGCGCACTGGTTCGCACGCCCGAATGGCAGGCCGCGTTCCTCGCCCGGCCGCTCGAGGAACGCCGGGCGCTCGCCCGCTCCATGCGCGTGCAGAGCGAAGACCGCAAGCGCAACCCCTCGGCGATCTGGGCCGACGTGGACTCCGATGCCGCACGCCAATGGCTGCAGCAGGCCCATGCGCACACGCTGGTGCACGGCCACACGCACCGGCCTGCCGACCACGACCTGGGCAACGGCCTGCACCGCGTCGTGCTGAGCGACTGGGATGCCGCAGCCCACCCGCCGCGCGCGCAGCTGCTGTGCCTGTCCACCGCCGGCGCGCAACGCGTCGACCTGCGCTAGCGGCGCACCCACCCATGTTCAAGTGGCTGCGCCGGCTGCGCACCCTGCCCCCGATTCCCGACGCCGCGTGGCAAGCCACGCTGGCGCGCTACACCTTCCTGGGCGACCGCCCTCCTGCCGAACTGCAGCGGCTGCGAACCCTGGCCGCCGAGTTCCTGCGCGACAAGGAATTCCACGGTGCCCAGGGCTTCGTCATCACCGACGAGGTCGCGCTGGCAATCGCGGCGCAGGCCGTGCTGCCCGTGCTGCACCTGAAGGGCCATCTCGACTGGTACGACGATTTCGTCGGCATCGTCGTGCATCCGTCCGAGGTCGTGGCGCAGCGCAAGATCGTCGACGAAGCCCAGGTCGTGCACGAGTACGAAGAGGTCGTGGCCGGCGAAGCCATGGACCGCGGCCCGGTGATGCTCAGCTGGCAGGACGTGCTCGCAAGCAGCGTCACCAGCGAAGGCGGCTACAACGTCGTGATTCACGAGTTCGCCCACAAGATCGACATGCGCGGCGGCGATGCCGACGGCTGCCCGCCGCTGCCTGCCGGCTTTGCAGGCCGCCGCAGTGCCCGCGAAGCCCGCGCCGCGTGGCTCGGCGTGCTGCAGCCCGCCTACGACGGCTTCCGCGAAAAAACCATCATGGCCGACCGCTTCGGCGCCGAGCCGCCGTGGCTCGATGCCTACGGCGCGACCTCGATCAGCGAATTCTTCGCGGTGGCCTGCGAGGCCTACTTCGTGAACCGCCCGAACTTCGCCCGGGACTTTCCGGCGGTGCTGGTTCTCTTCGATGCGTTCTTTCGGCCCGAACAGGCCTGACCGCCCATCACATCCGGTTTCTTTGCTTGCGCGCGCGATGCCGGCGCTCATACCCCGTCCAGGGTATGCGTCGATCGCGGTGCCTTGCCTTTGCAGGCCGCAGGCGTAGCATCGCTGCGGCCATCGCCCACCACAGCACCGCTGCGCGCATGATGACCTGAAGCGTCGCCATCGGGGGCGGCGTTGCTTCATGTGATTCGTCCCCCGTGGATAACACAGGAGCAGAAAATGGTGACCTATATCGGTATGCTGAACTTCACGGACAAGGGCATTCAGAGCGTCAAGGAAACCACCAAGCGCGCCGCCGCCGCCAAGGAAACAGCCCAAAAGCTCGGCGTCAACATGCGCGAGATCTTCTGGACCATGGGTGACTGCGATGTGGTCTGCGTGCTGGAGTCCGAGGACGAGCAGGCGCTCGCCGCATTCAGCCTGGCTGTCGCCATGCAGGGCAACGTGCGCACGCGCTCCCTGCGCGCCTACACCGCCGGGGAAATGGACAAGATCCTGGCCAAGCTGCCTTGAGCCAGGACGAGTCAACACGCATGAAAAAGCCCGCACGCGGCGGGCTCCTTTCTCATGAACGCGCGCTGGCGCCCTACTTGCGCAGCAAGGCCTTCAACGCGTTCTGCAGCCGGCGTGCGCTGGCCGCGTCGTGCGCGGCAGCCAGCACCTTGCCTGCGTCCTGGCCCCAGGTCTGGGCCGGTGCCGGATCGCCCCGCTTCGTCAGCAGCTTGAGTTGCAGGGCGCGGCGCGCGTCGAGCTGTTCGGCGGGCGTTGGCACCTCGGCGGCCATTTCCAGGCGCAGCAGCGCTTCGGCGGCGTCGCTCGCGGCAGCCGTCGGCGCACTGCCGATGGCTTGCGACCACGAGGTGCGCACGGCCGGCGAGACCGCGCGGCCCAGTTCCTGAACGCTCGGCAAGCGTGCGGCATCGCGCTGCTCCCAGGCGCCAAGCACCTGCGTCAGCGCCTCGCCATGGGCCTGCGCCGCGAGCTTGCGCAATGCCATGTCCGCGCGTTCGAGCGCTTCGCGCTGGGCCCGGAAGGCCGCATCGCCGAGACGCGGACCGCGATCTTCAAAGCGTGGAGGACGATCGCCGAAACGGCCGGCCGGTGCGCCGCGGTCGCCGCGTGCATCGGAGCGAGGGCCGCCAGGACCTGGCCGGCCACCATCGCGCCGGTCGCCGAAACGACCGCCGGCACCGCGGGCTGCGGGCGCCGCTTCCGTCTTCCTGCTGCCGGGACGGTCGTCGCCGCGCATGGCCACGACCGGCTTGGGTGCCGGCTTCGGCGATGCTGCGGGCGCCTGGCTTTCGACAACGGCAGCTTCGCCGGCAGCGTGGGCCGCTCCATCGGTGCGTGCAGAGGCGTCGGCCCCATCGGCTGGCGCCACGAGGTCGGAAGCAGTGGCTTGCGCGGTTTCGGCAGGTGCCGCCGGCGATGCTTCCGCATCGCTCGGGCTCGGCGCCTGTTCGGCGCTCTCGCCGAATTCGGCGGCGGCTTGTCCCGGGGCGACGATTTCGGTGGCACCGACCGACGGACCGTCGCTCGTGGTTGCAGCCTCTCCGGCCTTCGGCGCGGGCGGCGGTGCCTCGCCGCGCAGTGCGGCCTCGAGCCGGGCAATGGCCGCACGGATCTTCTGCACATCGCCGCCGGCATTGGCTGCATCCAGCGCCTTGGAGGCATCGAGCACATGGCGGTCGTGCTCGCTCATGGCGGCCGACACCTTTTCGCGCTCGGCCGTCTTGCGGTTGAAGGCTTCGTCGATGGGCGCGCGGAACGCATCCCACAGCTTCTGTTCGTGGCGGCGGTCGAGCGGCACGCTCTGCGCCTCGGCCTGCCAGCGCTGCTGCAGCGCCTTGACGGCATCGATGCGCAGCATCGGCTGGGCCCCGAGTTCGGTGGCCTCGGCGATCATGGCCTGGCGGCGTTCGACGCTCGCCTTCTGTGCCGTTTCGAACGGCGCGCGCGCGGCGCCGAAGGCTTCGTTCCACTGCGGCTGCAGCTCGGCAAACACCTTCTCGCCCACGTGGCCAGCATCGCGCCAGCGGTCCGCGAATTGATGCAGCGCGCGGTTGTGCGCCTTGAGGTCGGAGGCGCCGGCATGCTCGGCCGCCCAGGCCTTGACCTCTTCGATCAGCGCCACGCGATGGGCGCGGTGTTCGGCCGCGTCGGCGCGCACCTTCTCGAGCCAGGCCTCGACCACCTTGTGGGCTTCGTTGCAGGCTTCATCGAAACGCTTCCACAGCGCATGGTTCGGCACGCCGCCCTGGTCGGCCTGCTTCCATTGGTCGCGCAGTGCACGCAGCGTTTCCTGCATCTTGCGGCCGCCGAGGGCCTGGCCTTCGGGCCGCTTGAGCAGGCCTTCGGCCTTGGCCACGAGGTCTTCGCGCACCTTGTCGGCACTCCAGCGCTGCCAGCCTTCGAGCTCGCCGGCTGCGACCAGCGCGGCATGCACGCGGGCTTCGAGCGGTGCCTCGACCAGCTTGCCGTGTTCCTTGAGCACTGCGCGCAGCGCGGCGGCCGCACCGGCGCTGGCCTTGCCGTGGCCTTCGGCGGTTTCCTGTTCGAGCTTGGCAAGCGCGGCCTGCACCGCATCCTGCGCGGCGGCACGCACGGCCGGGTCGACCTTGGGTGCGGCAGGCCGCGCGGGGGCGGCGGCCTTGGGCGCAACCACCTCGCCGCGCGCGGCGCGCAGCTCGTCGGCCCACACGGGCACCGGCGGCAGCGGGGCCGCGGCATCGGCAGCGGCAGCCATCGCCTGCGCCAGCGCGCTGTGGAACGCATCGGACACAACCAGCAGTTGCGACTTCGACGCTTCGAGCTGCGGCGCGAACCTGGCGTCGAGGCTGTTCCAGTTGGCGTCGGCCGTGATGTCGGTGGCCTGCTGCTGCCAGTGGTTCACGTCGGCGCGCAGCGATTCCTCGGCGGCCTGGGCGTCCTGCCAGCCCTTGGTGGACAGCACTTCGAAGCGCTGGGCCAGCAGCACCGCGGCTTCGCGATGCACCTGGGCACGGTGTTGCAGGTCTTCGATGCCCTTCACGCGTTCGGCCAGCTTCAGCTTGAGGCCTGCCAGCGGTTCGCGCGACAGTGGCGCGCCGGCCTTGGCGGCGTCGCGCTGCCAGGCCAGTGCGTCGGCGATGTTGAGCTTGGACTGGCCCAGCAGCGCCTCGGCCTTCTGCGCCCATTCGGCGGCAATGGCTTCCTGGCCCTTGGCGCGCTTGAGTTCATCGAGCTTCTCGCGCAGCAGGCGCGCCGCGCCCTTGTCGCGGCCGCTCAACTCCTTGAAGACTTCCTGCATCTGCTCGGTCGCGGGGTTGCCCGCGAGCCAGTCGCGGATGCGCGCGGCGCGCTCGCCCGAAGTCGGCGCGGTGAAGGCGCCGCCGGTGAGCGTGTCGAGGGCCTGAAGGTCGTGTGGCTTGGAAGAAGTAGAGGTCACTGCGCGAAATCGTTGTCTTAGTAGAGAAAGCGAAGGCGCCGGCAAAGGCCGGCGCACATCGACATTTTCACCCACTTGCGGTTGGCCGCTGAATTCCGTCGAGAAACGGTGGCGAACGCAGGTTTGCGGGCTCGGAGCTTAACGGACTACATATATAGCAAGCTCCAGCGAAAAACCAAGTGGCCGTTCTCACTTCATGGTCAGGCTCAGCTCGGCGCCCGGCTTCCAGTCGGCGCCGCTGGCCGTGGTGCGCACCGCGCCCAGGAACAGCCGCTCGCTCGGCAGCTTCTGCGCCAGCAGGTAGTCACGCACGGCGGCACCGCGCTCGACCGCCAGCTGCCGCATCGACTCCTCGTCGACCGGAATGCTCGCGAGCAGCAGGTTTTCCATTTCCTTGACGGGCAGGTCCTTGGCCAGCCCGACGAGGTTGCGCGGCTTCGTGATGTCGGCGCGCTTGTAGACCGCGGTCAGCAACTCGGGGTATTCGGCATCGGTGACAGGCGGCACCTCGGTGCCGGTCTGGCCGGCGCGCACGGCGACGCGCCGCTTCTCCGCCTGGGTGAGCTGGCGCACGCGCTGGCGCTGGTAGGCGTCGCGCTCCTTGTCGAGGCTGGAAGTGCCGACGACCGTCATCTGCAGGGTCGGCCGTTCGGTCAGGGCCTTCACGACCTTGTCCAGGCTTTCCCTGGCGCCGGCGCTGAGTTCCGAACTGCCCGGCTCGAAGGTGATGGCGCTCGATTCGCCGCTGCCGCCGCCGAGACCGCCCGTGAGCAGGCTGAACGGCGACGTCACCGCCTTGACGATCAGGTTGACCACCGCCTTCCAGATCAGCGGGCCGACGCTGAATTGCGGATCGTTGAGCGAGCCGCTGAGCGGCAGGTCGACGTCGATCACGCCGTTGCGGTCGGCCAGCAGGGCCACCGCCAGCTTCACCGGCAGGCTGTTGGGGGCGCCGCTGACTTCGTCGCCGAACCGCAGCTGGTTGAGCACCAGCTTGTTGGTGGCCGTCAGCTGGCCATCGGGCGCGACCTTGTAGTTGACGTCCATGCTCATCTTGCCCCGCTCGATGCCGTGGCCCGAGTAGCGCACCGAGTAAGGCGACAGGGGCGCGAGGTCGAGGTCGCGCATCTTGGCGGTGATGTCGAGTTCGATCGGCTTGACCAGCGGGTTGAGCTTGCCGGTGATTTCGAGCGCCGCGGTCTGCTGGGCCTTGCCGCGCAGTTCCAGGTCGGCCAGCGCCGGCCTCCCGCTTTCGCCCTTCGGCGGGTTCGACGAGAAGGAGCTGAGCTTGCCGGTCAGTTCGCTGAGATCGGCCGAGTAGTTGGGCTTGACGAACAGGTCGGTGAAGTCGATCTTGCCGTTGACCAGGCTCATCGGACCGAAATTGATGACCGGCTTGGGGCCGGTGTCTTCCGCAGCCTGGGCCGCGGCAACCGGCGCCGCGGCGGCCTTGGCCGGCTCGGGGCTGCCGCCGACCATGGCTTCGGCCGACACCGGCGCGCCGCCCGCGGCCTGCGAAGGCGCCTGGCGGGTCGTGGTGGTGGTACCGCCCGGGCCCTTGCGGGTCTTGGCTTCGGTGGCCGCCGCCGCGGCCGCGGCGCCTTCGGCCTCGCCCTTCTTGGTCAGGTTCAGCAGGTTGAGCCGGCCGGTGGGGTCGACGATCACGCGGGCGAAGAAATCGGTCAGCGTGGTCTCGCGCACGTCCACATTCGGCGGCGCATTGGGCGCCATGCTCACCTGCAGGCCGCGCAGGCTCAGGGTCTTCCAGCTCAGCAGTTGGTTGGTGTTGCGGTCGAAGCCGGGCGACTGGGTGAGCGAGATGCTGTTGGCCCGGAAATCGTCGAGCGCGGTGTCGCCGGCCAGCTTGACGGTCATGCCCGCGGGCGCCGTCGCGTAGTGCACCGTGCCGCGATAGCTCGCGAAGGCGCGGCGGATGTCGACGTTGAGCGCGTCGGCGTAGTAGGCCTTGAAGGCGTGCGCGGGGAACGAAATCACCTCGAGCCGGCCTTCGGCGGCCAGCGGCTTGAGCACCACATTGCCCTTGTAGTCGAAGCGGCCCGGCTCGGAACGCCCCGAGCCGATGCGGCCCGAGACCTGCAACGGCGACACGGTGTTGGTTTCGGGCGCGATCTTCTGCGCGTTCAGCTTGAAGGCCGTGACCTCGATCGCCACCGGCGTCGCGCCCGCCTTGTCGGCGTACGAGAGGCTGCCGTTGTCGACCGCCAGGGTGCCGATGGTCAGCGCCCAGGGCTTGGTGTTGGCATCGGCCTTGGCCGATCCGGCGCCCGCCGGCTTGGGGGCCGCCACCTTGGCTTCGGCGGCGCCGTCCTTGGCGCCGCCACCGGCGGCCGGTGTTCGGAGCCAGCGCTCGAACATCCAGCGCTTCTCGTTGTCGCGCTCGACGCGCACCTTGGGCTCGGTGGCGGTAAACGACGCAATGGCCAGCGTGTGCTGCGTCATGTCGACCTCGGCGTCGATCAGCTCGAAGCGGCCGACGCTGGCCAGTGCCGTCTTGGCCTGGGTCAGCGCGAGGCCGTCGGCAGCCAGGCGCCGGGCCTTGAACTTGAGATCGGGCTGGGCCCAGGCGACATCGATCTGCCCGCTGAGCTTGCCGTCGAGCGTGGGCTCCAGGCTCTGCGCCAGATAGGGGGCGGCCAGCGACAGCGGCAGCGCGTCGACCTCGGTCTGCACGTCCGCCACCTTGTCGGTGGCGCTGCCCTTGAACTTGAGCGTGGCCCCGGCGATGGCGGTGCTGCCGCTGAACTGGGCCGGCTTCTCCATCGGCCAGGTGACGGCGGTGATGTCGAGCCCCAGGTCGGTCAGGTCGACGGCCGCCGCCGGCTTGACGGTTCCGTCGCGCCAGCCGACGCGCCCCCCGCTCAACGCCACCTTGTCGACGCGTACGTTCAGCTTGGGCTTTTCCGCCGCCTTGCCGGCCGGGGCACTGGCTGCGACGGCGGGCAGCGGCGCGACTTTTTCCGCGGCACCCGTGGCCGGGTCCGTTGCCATCAGGTTGAGCTGGCCCGCCGCGTCCCGCGCGATCACCAGCTGCGGGTTGGCCAGGGCCACTTCGCTCAGATGGAACACGGACTCCAGCGGACGCAGGTCTGCCAGCGCCAGCTTGAGCGAGTCGAAACCCAGCAGGTCGCGGCCCCTGGCGTCGCTCAGCTTGGCGCCGTGCGCCTCCACCGTTCCGGTGATCTTGAGGCCGGTCGTCGCCGTCTGCTGGAAATCGATCTTCAGATCGGCATCGAGACTGCCGGCCTGCAGCTTCACCGGCAGGCCGCCGGGGATGTAGCCGAGGTAAGGCACCAGGTCGAGGCCCTTGAACTGCACATGGGCGTCGGTTTTGCGGCTTTCCGCGAAAGGCGTGCTGAAGGCGGCCGAGTCGAACTTGCCGCCATTGAGCGCGAAGGCCAGCTTGGGCTCGGTCTTGATGTCGCGCTTGGAAGCGAGGTTGCTCAGGAAAGGCACGCTGAGCATGAAATTACGCAACTCGTGCCTGCGCTTGACCGTCTGGTCGTCGAAGTCGACCGCGCCATCCCTGATCGAGATGTTGTAGATGGCAAAGCGCGCGGGCTCGGCCTTGGGATCGGGCGGCGGGCCCGATGCCAGCTTGGCCAGGATGTCGTCGATGTCGTACTTGCCGTCGGCCAGATGCGTCAGCAGGACCGCGGGCGCCTCGACCGTCACCGTGTCGATGACGGGTGCCAGCCGGAAAAGAGACTGGAGCTCGGCATCGGCATAGATGCGCTTGACGGCCAGTTGCGGCTGCTTGCCGTCGGCGGTGGCAATGCGCAGGTCGCTCAGCGCGAGTTCGAGTGTCCAGGGCTTGAAGTCGATCTTGCCGACCGTGACCTGCCGGCCCAGCTTCTCGCTCGCGATCCTTTGAAGCTGGCTCTTGGCGATCGGCGGTACCGCCAGCCAGGCAATGACCCAGAAGGCCAACAGAACCAGCAACGCGACGATCCCACGTCGCACCCATTTATTTTGTTTGAGCGAAGCTAAATCCATCGCCGGAGTGTGCCGCAAACGCGTGGCGGCGCAGAAACAAGAAAGCCCGGCAACGCGACTGAATGTCTTGTCACCGGGCTTGATGGCGGGCACAAAACCCATGCCATCGATTCGCGCGACCGGAAGTCAATGGTTCCTGCCGTGCTGGCAGCAAGAGATTGCCGCCATGAATCCTCCATCGTTCGAGTCCTTGGACTTGCACCTCGGACTGCCTGACTTCGGAAAAGCGCCTGAAAAACTCAGGCGCGTTCAGATTAGGCGCCGCACCCTCGCATTGCAAACCCTATCTTCCAAGGGATTTCCCTAGGGCGAAGCCCTCTGAAATCGTTACTTTTTAAACAACTATTAGCATAAGAAACATATTTCATATGCTTGACCGTGTATTTAGCCACGCTAGAATCCCGCCAGCCCTGACTGCCAGATGCAGCAGGGACTCCTGAACCCGCTGCCGAACTCCCCCGGCTTGATCAGGTCGCCGCGCCCTCACCCTACACACCTCCATGCGCGGAGCCTGATTCGTACCAATCCAAGCGCCGTTGCCTTCATCCATCGCCTCTCCAGGCGTTGCGAACAGGTGCCGCACAGAAAGGAAGAGCGATGAACAAGGCGTTTGATGCCACGGCCCGCGGGCTGAGGACCTTTGTGTCCGATGTGGCAGACGGCTTTTTTGAAATCACCCACAACGGGTTTGCGTTGGTCGGTTTGGCCATCGTGTTCGCGGCCCTCGCCCTCGTGGCACGGCCCGATCTGCGCCAGACCGGCGAGGAACAGCTCATGGGCTGGCTGCAGTCGCGCAAGCCCGCGCCCGAAGTCACCGACCTCGAGCCGACCGCCATCGAGCGCACCACGGCCGCAAGCCCCGGGGACCTGCCCAAGCAGCAGGCCGCCGTGGCTTACTGGCTGAGCAAGAAGTACCGCGTCGCGGCCGAGCCGCTGAGCGTGCTGGTGGCAGAGGCCTACACGATCGGCAAGCGCACCAAGCTCGACCCGACGCTGATCCTCGCCATCATGGCGGTCGAATCCAGCTTCAACCCCTTCGCCCAGAGCCAGGTCGGCGCCCAGGGGCTGATGCAGGTCATGACCCGCGTGCACGGCGACAAGTACGAGAGCGCGGGCGGCACGCTCACCGCCTTCGACCCGGTGACCAACATGCGCGTCGGCGTCAAGGTATTGCAGGAATGCATCGCCCGTGCCGGTTCGCTCGAAGGCGGCCTGCGCTATTACGTGGGTGCGGCCAACCTGGAAGACGACGGCGGCTACGCCGGCAAGGTGATGGCCGAGCGCGAACGCCTGCTGCAGGTCGCCAACGGCCGCGCGCCGTCGGTGACGCCGCCGCCAGCGACCGTGCGCGCGCAGCCGATTCCCACCGTGGTACCGGCCAAGCGGGAGGAAGCCTCCGAGCCTGCAAAGGTCGCCCTGCTCTCCGCCGTTTCCTGAAAGTCATCCGGTCGGGTGTGAGCTACACTCGGCCTGTACGCGACTGGCGATAGGCGCAGCACCCGAACAGGTGCCACGCGCTGACGTGGAATACCACTGGGAAGCGTGCCGCCTGACACCACAGGCGTTCAGCCGTTCGCCTGGGCAGCCCTTGTTTGGTTGAAGAACAAGGACCTCGTCTTCAAAGGACTGCCATGTACCAACGCAATATCCTGGTCGAACAGACCGACCCCGAGATCTGGGCTGCGATTCAAGCCGAAAACGCACGCCAGGAACACCACATCGAGCTGATCGCCAGCGAGAACTACGCTTCGCCGGCCGTCATGGCCGCCCAGGGCTCGCAGCTCACCAACAAGTACGCCGAAGGCTACCCGGGCAAGCGCTACTACGGCGGCTGCGAGCATGTCGACGTGGCCGAGCAACTGGCCATCGACCGCATCAAGCAGATTTTCGGCGCCGATGCCGCCAACGTGCAGCCGCATTGCGGCGCCTCGGCCAACGAAGCCGTGATGCTGGCCTTCCTGAAGCCCGGCGACACCATCATGGGCATGAGCCTGGCCGAAGGCGGCCACCTCACCCATGGCATGCCCCTGAACATGAGCGGCAAGTGGTTCAACGTGGTGAGCTACGGCCTGGACGCCAACGAGGCCATCGACTACGACGCGATGGAGCGCAAGGCGCATGAGCACATGCCCAAGCTGATCATCGCGGGCGCTTCGGCCTACTCGCTGCGCATCGACTTCGAGCGCTTCGCCAAGGTGGCCAAGGACGTCGGCGCGATCTTCATGGTCGACATCGCCCACTACGCAGGCCTGGTGGCCGCGGGCGTGTACCCCAACCCGGTGCCGCACGCCGACGTCGTCACCTCGACCACCCACAAGAGCCTGCGCGGTCCGCGCGGCGGCATCATCCTGATGAAGTCGCAGCACGAGAAGGCCATCAACAGCGCGATCTTCCCGGGCCTGCAAGGCGGCCCGCTGATGCACGTGATCGCCGCCAAGGCCGTCGCGTTCAAGGAAGCGATGACGCCCGAGTTCAAGGCCTATCAGCAACAAGTGGTCAAGAACGCCCAGATCGTGGCCGACACCCTCACCGAGCGCGGCCTGCGCATCGTGAGCGGACGCACCGAAAGCCACGTGATGCTGGTCGACCTGCGCGCCAAGGGCATCACCGGCAAGGAAGCCGAAGCCGTGCTGGGCAGCGCCCACATGACGATCAACAAGAACGCGATCCCGAACGACCCGGAAAAGCCGATGGTCACGAGCGGCGTGCGCATCGGCACCCCGGCGATGACCACGCGCGGCTTCAAGGACGAAGAAGCCCGCATCACCGCGAACCTGGTCGCCGACGTGCTCGAGAACCCGCGCGACGCGGCGAACATCGACGCGGTGCGTGCCAAGGTTCACGCCTTGACGAGCCGTTTCCCCGTCTATCGCTGAGCCAGGCGACCCGACCGCATGAAATGCCCTTTTTGCGGTCATCTCGAAACGCAGGTCGTCGAGACCCGCGTTTCGGAAGACGCCGACTTCGTCCGCAGGCGCCGCCAGTGTGGTGCCTGCGACAAGCGCTTCACCACCTACGAGCGCCCTGACGTCAACTTTCCGGTGGTCGTGAAGAAGGACGGCAGCCGCGCCGACTTCGACTCGACCAAGGTGCGTGCCTCGATGATGCTGGCGCTGCGCAAGCGACCGGTGAGCATCGAGCAGATCGACACCGCCCTGTTGCGCATCGAACAGAAGCTGCTGGCCAGCGGCCTGCGTGAAATCGACTCCACCAAGGTCGGCGAACTCGTGATGCGCGAACTCAAGCGCCTGGACAAGGTGGCCTACGTGCGCTTTGCCTCGGTGTACCGCAGCTTCGAGGACGTGGACGAGTTCAGGCAGCTGCTGCGGGACATCTGAGCCGGCGGCGTTCAGGCGCCGCTTTCTCCCCTGTCGCTCCTGGCGCAGGCGCCCGAGCCGCAATCGCCGCTCGCATCCGGATTGCAGACCCTGGCCCGTCCCGAGGCCGAGACGACGATCGACGCCCTGCGCCCGGTGTCGGCCTTCAGCGTCAGGCAGCCCGCGCCGAAACCGGATCGGGTCGCCTGGCGGGAAAACCCGTTGCTGTCGTAGCGCAGGCCCTGCGCAAAGCCGCCTCCCAGCGTCGCGTCGACACTCACGCCCTCCGGCAATCGGTCGAAGCTCCGCAACGTTTGCGGCGATTCGTCCGGCCCGGTCCGGACAGCCCAGCCACCGGACCACCCGTTGCCCGCCAGGGCGGTCACCTTCACGCTCTGGGCACGCTGAATGGCTTCCATGCGTGCCAGGCTCAATGCGGAATTGAAAGCCTGGGCCGCCGCCGCCAGACGCTGATTGAGCAGCATCTCCCGAAAGCTCGGTGTGCCGACCATGGCCAGCACGGCCACGATGGCCACGACCATCATCAGTTCGATCAGCGTGAAGCCGCCCTTGCAGCGTCTTTCGGCGACCGTCATTGCCAGCACCTGCCGGGCTGGGTGCCATCGCAGCCCTTGCCGCCCATGCTGTCGATCCAGAGCGTGCCGACCTGCGGATCGGAGAAGCCGGGTTTCAGAGTTGCCGTCAGCCGGATGCAGCTGTCGATGTTCGCGCGCCCCTCGCAGTTGCCGCTTTCGACGGTGTATTTGCCGCCGGTACCGCCGTCCCCCGAATCGCCCGCGTAGCGCTGGTAGCGGCCGACCAGGGTGAAGCGGCGTTCCTGCGCCTGCATCTGCTGCATCAATGCAGACCGCGCCTCGCTGCGCCAACCCTTGCGCACGAAATCCGCGTACGACGGATAGGAAATGGCCACGAGGATCGAGACGATCGCGAGCACGATCATCACCTCGATCAACGTGAATCCGCGAAGCGCTGCGATCCTCATGGCTTTGCTCCGCGGTAGTCGACGACCTGGCGCCAGTTCAGGCGCCCCGCCACCTGCGTTATCTTGCCGCCATCGACGGGCTGGGCCACCGAGATGCCGCGCCGGCCGCCCAGGCCGATGACAGACATCCGCCGTGTTTCCGACCGGCGCCCGAGCGCATCGGTCGCGCTGTAGCCGCCCTCGCCCAACTGGACCAGGAGCGGCGACCCCGGCATGCCGGCACCTGAGGGCGAGGGCACGCAGGTACCGCCCTGGGAGAGACCCGTCATGGCATTCACCGCGCAGCTGCGTCCGCCGACGTCCGTGCCGCATGCATTGGCGTTGGGAATCAGCGTGTTGAAGAACAGGTGGCCATCGCGCAGCAGCGGCTTGGACACCAGGCGCTCGCCCTGATCCTCCGATGCGGGGAGATCGAAGTACCAGCCGCGCCGGCTTGCCGTCTTGCGATCGAAAGCGCCGTAGGCGAACGCCTCTCCGGTGATCGCCGGAAACGGCTGCCCGGCGACGGCAACGGCCTTGCGCGGTTGCAGCTGGCCACGCGCATCGTTGGCAGGAAGGGCCGTGCCGTTGTCGTGCACGGCGTACATCGTCTGCACGCCGTGGCTCGACCGGCCCAGGTCTTCCGGGCTCACGAATTTCCCCGTACCGAAAAGCACGATGGCGCCGCCGTCCGGCCCCACCCCGACTTCCGGCGCCACGGTGATCGGCTGGCGCTTCGCATCGGTGCCGCTGCCGCCGATGGCGACCATCAGGGGCCGGCCTTTCAGTGCCAGTGCGTTGTTCTCGTCCCAGGGCGCGTTGCCGGTGAAATCGAACTTCCACAGGCTGCCCTGCGTATCGCCGGCATAGAGGAAGCGCGTGGTTCCGTCGGCAGCCGCATGGTCGCCCGGCACGCTCAAGGCATTCACGAGCATGTTGTCCGCCGGGCGCGGCAGGACGATCTTGTGATAGCTGACGCCCTGCTCCCACGCGGCGGCCGGGGGCTTGTCGAGCGAAAGAAGGAACAATGCCGCGCGTTTGCCGTGGTTGGCGTTGTTGAAGCCGGACGGAACGACGGCAAACCAGCTGTACGTGGCCGCCCTGGTCGGGGTGGCCGCCGCGGTGCGGAACTTCATGATGCGCGGCGCCTGCGTCAGGTGGCCCATGTCGGCATCGTCCGCACCGCTGAACTCCCACATGACCTTGTCGGCCGAGAAGGCGGCGGGGTCGGTCACGTCGAGCGCAAAGACCCCGATGGCCCCGCCGCCGCTGCCCGAGACCAGCACGGTCTTCCATGCCCCGTCGACCATCCGGGCCTCGGCGACGACGGGCGTGCCGTCGACGTAGCTTTGATGCGCATAGTCGGGCGAGGTGTAGGCCGCCAGCTTCGGAAACATTGTCCGCGGCACATAGGCAAACAGCTCTTGGCCGGTGCGGGCCGCAAAGGCGTGCAGCATTCCGTCGTTGGCACCGACGTAGACCGCATGCGTCCGGCCCCGATGGGCGGCCAGGAACCGGTCATAGCCGGGCCCCTGGATGACAAGGCTCGGCGCGCCCACGAAAACCGGCGTCGAATGGGCGACATCGCCCATGACCGAATCGCGGACGCGGAAAACCCCGTTCGGGACGGACAGCTCCTTGCGGCGATCCCCGCGCAGATAGGCCAGGCGTTCGGCACCCAGGGCGTCCGATGCGGCAGGCTCGGCGTAGGGCGTCGCGTTCAGGCGACTGCGCAGCGTGCTGTCCAGCGACGCCCACTGGAACGGCGTGCCGACGCCATCGGTCGACAGCGTGAAGATGCGCCTGCTCGACACGTCGCGCGCAGCCACGGCAGGCTTGATGGTCGGGTTGCCGGTCAGCAAGGCACCGGCGTCCCAGTCCGGCCGATCGGCCTGGCGCACCGCGCCGGTCGACGCATCGAGGCCGAGCGAATGCGACAGCAGCGTGCCCGACCAGCGTCGCCCGCTGAACTGCGGCACGTAGAGGCTGGCGCCCTGCGTCGAAATCCGGTTCGACGAGAGGGCAGCGGCCGAAGCGCTGCCACCCGTCGGCGCAACGGCCCGCTGGAAGATCCGGCGGATGGCCGACACCATCTGCCGTGGCTCACTCGCGAGAAAGTAGTTCGAAGGCTGAGGCTGGCCGTCGGCATCGCGCCCTTCTGCCCATTCGGAACCGCCACCCGACGTGCGAAACGGATTGCCGTCGTCGTTGCCGTCGACAAAGCCCCCGTACTTCGCGGCCAGGTAGAAGGCGCTGCCGCGCTGCCTCTGCCCGACACCGCTCCCATTGCCCGGCCCCATGTCGATGGCAAAGGTCTGCACGCGCAGATCGGGGTGGTCGCTGCGGATCTGCTGCGTGTTGGCCCAGTAGGCAAGGCCGGCCATGCCGAACGAGCCCTTGTCGGCGCCCGTTTCTATGGTCGCGATGTTGCTGGACGTCAGTTGCACACCGCCCTTGTAGTTGAACGCCCGGGGACCGTCGTTGCCGATGGTTGCGAGGCCCGGCTTGCCTGAAGGATGGGTGTAGGAAAGCGTCTCCCCGTTCTCGAAGGCGCCGACAAGTCGCGTCCATAACGCGGTGTCGGGCTCGTAGGCGGTGCTGCTGAAGCCGCGATCGAAGTCGCCGGCGGAGTCGCCCCTCGACATGCCGGGCAACGAGCGGTCGTAGTGGGTTTCGAGGTCGCCCATCAGCAGGACATGGTTCCTCTGGCAACTGGCTGCGACAGGGTCCCCGCCACCCGCACCGCGCTCGCTGCCCGGAGCCACGCCGGCCGTCGCGTTGGGCGTCGGCGACTTTCCCTGCAGGTAGCGCAGCGACTCGTAATAGAGTTCGCCGGCGGGATCGAACTTCCTGTACGCGCCGCTGCGTCCGAACCGGTTGATGTGCTGGATGACGCCGCCCGACAAGGCCAAGGGGTCGGCCTTGAACACGCCCGTCGTTGCATCCCACTCCGCCTGCGGATTGCCCACCCTGTCGAAAGCCGCGTCGATCCTCGCGGGCCCCGTGTGCTTCATCGGTGCGCGCAGAACACCGCCGTAGCGCGCGGGATCGTCGTCCGGCAAATAGCCGAAGACGGAGAACCGCATCCGTTCCGCGTGGTACTGGATGGCGCCCACGGGCTTGTGGTTGCCGTCCGGATATTGAAGGCAGAACGAGGGACGCGTTGCAGCCTCGGCGGGCGTGCAGACCTCGACGCGGGCAAGGTAAGGGACGCTGCCGGGATCGGCACAAGTACCGAGGGCGGCAGGCCCGGCGACGAAGCGATCGAGGCAACTGCTGAAATGCACCGTGTCGGTCGCGCGCAAACCGTCCCGGCCCCCCGTGACCAACGGCGTGAGCTTGTCCAGGTTGCCCGTCACCGCCTTGCCGGGGAAATAGGTGCTGCGATGAAAATCCTCCGGCAGCACCGCCCGCTGCAGCACGGTGCGGCCGGGCTCGTCCACCACGCGGTCGCCTCCCGTCAATGCAAGGCGCACCCCGTCGAGGGAGGACAGCAACGCCCAGTTCAGCAGGTTGCCGCTCCATTGGTTGCGACAGGCGACCTCCCCGCCGGCCAGCTTCGCGGCCCCGGACGACCGCTTGAAGTAGCCGTCGGCGCTCGCGTAGCCGTAGCAGGCCATCGGGTCCCAGTAACCCGCGTAGGTCTTCTTCCAGTCGAAACTGTCGCGATAGGCCGCCCCCGCATTCGGCAGCTTCACCGAGAGATCGAGCACCATGCCGGGATCGGCACGCGACGCCAGCGAGAACAATGGCTCGCTCGGGAGCACGGCATCGGGCGGCAGCGCCGGCGCGGCGGCCTGAGCGCATGAAACGGCGCAGGCCGCCGCGCCGCAAGTCAGGAGAAAGCGCATGCAAGTTCCGTTTTCAGGAGAGACAGCCTGGACTGGCGGTCGATTTGTACAAATTGGTCTGCAGCACCACCTGCGTCTCGTCGCGCGTGCCGTAGCCGATGGCCGTGATGCGAAAGAGGTAGCTGGCGTCGCGGGCGCTCGCGCTTTGCAGCGCGTTGGCCTGCCAGCCGCCCCGGTTGCGGACGGCCTCCACGATGTAGCGCGGCGCGCGGGCCGGCAGCGCACCGGCGCGGGTGCCCGTGGCGGCCTCGCCGCTGAGGTAGGTCTGGCCGGTGAAGGTGCCGTAGGCGACGGACTTTCCGCCCTCGGCGGAAAAGTCGGCGTTGATCCAGGCCGGTTCGGCGCCCGGTTCGCCCGGCGCGCACAGCCCCTGCCGATCCCCGGCCCCGCCGCAGCCCGCAACGAAAGCCGTCACGTCCTGGCTGCTGAAGAGGCAAAGACGCTGCCGCGTGCTGTCGTTGGGCCCGAGCACGTCGCTCTCGGCATCGATCAGAGCCGCCTCGGCCGCCTGGAAGGCTACCTCGGTGTCGCGGTCGTTGCGCGCACCGCGCTCGTTGACCAGCGAAACCTGCGCCGCACCGACGCCCAGCACGGTGGCCACGGCCAGGATCAGCAGCACGACGATCAGCGAGAAACCGCGCTGCGGCGGACGATCACGCGGGCTCATGAGGCCCTGTCCTTCATCGCATTGCGCAGCATGACCGTGAAGGTGGCCACGCGCCGCAACCTGCCATCGGCCGGGGGCCTGAAGTTCACTTCTGGAAAATCGATCCCCAGCGGATAGAGCAAGTCCTCCGCCATCGGTGTTCCGCCGATGGCGTGCGCGCTGCGCGCCACCATGCCCACGCGCAGTGCGACCACCTTGCGCCACGCGTCATTGACCTTGGCGCCGGATGCGGCCATGGCCTCGATCTGCACGGCGTCGAGCCAGCGTTCAGGCACGCCGTCGCCATCGGCGTCGTGGCCGTAGACGATCTTGAACACCTCGATGCCCCGTGCCAGCGGTTGCGCGCTGAAGGGGCCGCCTCTCTCGCCGCGGTATTTGCAATAGAGCTCCGGCTCCTTGTCCGCAGCCTCGGCCACATAGAAGAAGCTCCAGGCGCGGTCTTCGGATGCCGGCTTGTCTGCCGCCGGCCCGGGTTGGGCAAAGCCCATGCAATCGACCATCGTGCCGTCGGCCTCGGTGCCATCGCCACCCGCGCGGCTGCGGCCGAAGAAGCGCACGCGCAAGGAGTCGCTCCCGTTCACGCCGCGGGAGTCGTGGCTGCCGTAGCTTTCGCCTTTCGAACTGACCCGGGTGTTGCTCGCCCCGACGATGTCCAGCGCCGAAAGGTCGTCCGCCGACGCGGGCAGGTTCGCGCGGCTTCCGATGATGGCAACGCCATCGGGGCCGGGGTGGTCGGGCGCGTAGTCGGCATAGCCGGCCTGCCGCACGATGCTCTTGACGACGAAGGCGGCGAACCGCAGCGACTCCTCCACGGCCTGGGCCTCGGCGTCGGCCGTGAACAGCCGCTTGCTGCCGAGGAACGCCGCCGTTGCCGCGAGCACGACCGCCAGCGCGATCGCCGCGGCGACCAGCAGTTCCACCAGCGTCACGCCGCGCTGGCGCTCGCCGCCCGAGGTGTCAGGAGCCCGCGTGGCCATCGTGCTCTTGCCCCGCGACCAGTTGCATCACCAGGCGCGGCGCCGGTGACGATTGCACCTTCACGCCGCCGGTGCGAGGGGTCCAGCCAAGCTTCACGACCACCGTGCGGCCGGTCTTGCTGCACGCCCATGTGTACGCGCCCGCGCCCTCGTTCCAGGGCTCCTCGTCGAAGCACACGCTGAGGCGCGCATCGGGCAGCGCCTTGGCGATGCGGCGCTGCCACTCGCTCATGTCCCATGCCGCAAGCTCCGCCGCGTTGCAGGCCGCACCGGATGCCACGCAACCCGCATCGGAAGAACCCGCGGCAGAGCCCGCATGCCAGCCTTCGACAAGGTACGCATTGGCCGCATCGTTCCTCGCGGCGATGCCCTTGTTCATGCGTGCCTTCTCGGACAGCTCGCGAACCAGATTGACCGCCGCCGTGAACGTGGCGGCCTCGCCGCTGGTGCGCACCGACGCCAGCAGCATGCCGACCGTGCCGAGCAGCCCCACGCTCAGAACGACGATGGAAACCAGCACCTCCACGAGCGAAAAGCCCGCGGCAGACGGCCTCGATGAAGTCATGTGTCGATGTCCTCCCTGTTGTGCGGCAACTTGTGTTGCTTCTTTACCCCGCCATCGAACTTCGAGCGTAGAGGCCGCGCGCAACGGCATGCGCGCCGTTCATCCGGGTTGGCATGCCGCTCGTATGATCGAGCGGCACCGGTGTTAAATTTTTCTCGCCAAGCCCCATGCCCTCACACGAACAAGATGCACGGCACATGACGACGGCATTGCGTCTGGCGTCCGACGCACTGCGGCTGACCGACCCGAACCCTCGCGTCGGCTGTGTCCTGTGCGATGCCAACGGCCGCGTGCTGGGCCAGGGCCACACGCAGCAAGCCGGCGGCCCGCATGCCGAGGTGATGGCGCTGCGCGATGCGGCCGCGCAAGGCCATTCGCTCGAAGGCGCAACGGCCTACGTCACGCTCGAGCCCTGCTCGCACCATGGCCGCACGGGCCCCTGCTGCGATGCGCTGATCGCGGCCGGCGTCCGGCGGGTCGTGGCCGCCATCGCCGATCCGAACCCGCTGGTCGCGGGCCAGGGCTTCGAGCGGCTGCGCGCAGCGGGGGTGGAAGTCGAAGTCGGTCCCGGCGCGGCCGAATCGCGCGAACTCAACATCGGCTTCTTCAGCCGGATGGTCCGCAATTCGCCCTGGGTGCGGCTCAAGGTCGCCGCCTCGCTCGACGGCAAGACCGGCCTCGAAAACGGCGTGAGCCAATGGATCACCGCCGAAGCGGCGCGAACCGACGGCCACGCGTGGCGGGCCCGCGCAAGCGCCGTGCTCACCGGCGTCGGCACGGTGCTCGAAGACAACCCGCGCCTCGACGTGCGCCTGGTCGAAACGCCCCGCCAGCCGCACCTGGTGGTGGTCGACAGTCGCCTCCAGACGCCGCCCGACGCTCACATATTCATAGCAGGCCGTCCGGTCTGGATCTACGCGGCCGTGCGGAACGAGGCCAGGGCCGCCGCCCTGGAAGCCCGCGGCGCCACCGTCACCTGCTTGTCCAACGCCGACGGCAAGGTCGACCTGGGCGCCATGCTGAAGGACCTGGCGGCGCGCGGCGTCAACGAACTGCACGTCGAGTCGGGCCACAAGCTCAACGGCTCGCTGGTGCGCGAGGGATGGGTCGACGAACTGCTGGTCTACCTCGCGCCCAAGCTGATCGGCAGCGGCCTCGACATGGCGAGCCACATCCACGCCGGCGGCCCCTTGACCGCGCTGGCAGGCGCCATGGCGCTCGAATTCAAGTCCGTCGACATGCTCGGCCCCGATCTCCGGATCCTGGCCCGGGTCGGCGGGCACGACAGCTTCTAGCGCCCAAATCGGGGCCGCCGCCGCCGGGGGCTCGCGATGTCTGCGAAAATGGGCGGATGTTCACCGGAATCATCACCGGCGTGGGGCGCATCGCCGCCATCCACGACCTCGGCACCTCCTCCTCCTACGGCAAAAGACTCAGCATTGCGGTGCCTGACGGCTACCTCGACGATGTCGGGCTGGGCGACAGCATTGCGCTGAACGGCGCCTGCATGACCGTCACCACGCTCGTTCCCGAGCGGCAGCAGTTCACCATCGACATCTCGGCCGAGTCCCTCGACAAGACCGCGGGCCTGACCGACGAAGGCAGCCGCATCAACCTCGAGAAGGCGCTGCGCGCCAGCGACCGCCTGGGCGGCCACATCGTCTCGGGCCATGTGGACGGCATCGGCACGGTGAGCTTCTTCGCGCCAGTCGGCGAAAGCTGGGCGCTGCGCGTGGTGGCCCCGCCCGCGCTGGCCCGCTTCCTGGCCTACAAGGGCTCGATCACCGTCAACGGCGTGAGCCTCACCGTCAACAGCGTGAAAGACATCGCCGAAGGCGCCGAGATCAGCATCAACCTGATCCCCCACACCGTGGACAACACCTCCCTCGGCGGCCTGAAAGCCGGCTCGAAGGTCAATCTCGAAATCGACACCGTGGCGCGCTACGTGGAGCGCATGCTCCAGGCCGGCGTCCTGGTCCCACCGACCGCCACGTATTCCAAGGACACCGCCGAATGAACGCCTCCGTCACGCCGATCGGCGCCGCCCCCAGCGCCGCGCGCGCCCCCGCACCGATTGCCTCGGTCGAAGAGATCGTCGCCGAGCTGGCCGCCGGCCGCATGGTGATCCTGGTCGACGAGGAAGACCGCGAGAACGAGGGCGACATCGTCATCGCGGCCGACCACATCACGCCCGAAGCCATCAACTTCATGGCACGCCATGCGCGCGGCCTGATCTGCCTCACGCTCTCGCGCGAGATGTGCGAGCGGCTGCAACTGCCGCCGATGGTCCAGCGCAACGGCGCCAAGCACTCGACCGCCTTCACCGTCTCCATCGAAGCGGCCGAAGGCGTGACCACCGGCATCTCCGCCGCCGACCGTGCCCGCACGGTGCAGGCCGCCGTGGCGCGCCATGCCGTCGCTGCCGACCTGGTGCAGCCCGGCCACATCTTCCCGCTGCAGGCGGTGGATGGCGGCGTGCTGATGCGCGCCGGCCACACCGAAGCCGGCTGCGACCTCGCCGCGATGGCCGGCTGCTCGCCCGCCTCGGTGATCTGCGAAGTGATGAACGAAGACGGCACGATGGCGCGCCTGCCCGACCTGCAGATCTTCGCGGCCGAGCACAACATCAAGATCGGCACCATCGCCGCGCTGATCGAGCACCGCAGCCGCACCGAATCGCTGGTCGAGAAGGTCGGCTGCCGCGAGATCCAGACGGCCTGGGGCACCTTCACTGCCCACGCCTTCATCGACAAGCCGAGCCGCGGCGTCCACCTCGCGCTGGTGCGCGGCAAGTGGGCGGCCGACGACACCGTCTCGGTGCGCGTGCACGAGCCGCTCTCGGTGCTCGACGCGCTCGAGATCAACCGCTCGCTGCACTCCTGGAGCCTCGACGCCAGCCTCTCGAACATCGCGAACGAGGGCAAGGGTGTGGCCGTGCTGCTGAATTGCGGCGAAACCGCCGGCGAATTGCTGGCCCAGTTCGACGGCACTGCGCGCCCCGCGCAAGCGCCCGAGCGCGGCCGCATGGACCTGCGCAGCTACGGCATCGGCGCACAGATCCTGCGCGAATGCGGCGTGCACAAGATGAACCTGCTGGGCACGCCGCGTCGCATGCCGAGCATGGCGGCGGGCTACGGGCTCGAAATCGCCGGCTACCTCACGAAAGACTGAACGACCATGCAAGGTTCAAACAAGGGCGAGACAACACTCAACGGCAAGGGCCTGCGCATCGGCATCGTGCAGGCGCGCTTCAACGCCGACATCACCGACGCCCTGGCTTCGGCCTGCCTCTCGGAACTCGAGGCGCTCGGCGTGGCCGCGGCCGACATCCATCACCTGCAGGTTCCGGGCGCCCTCGAGGTGCCCGTGGCCCTGCAGGCGCTGGCCGAGCGCGGCGGCTACCACGCGCTGATTGCGCTGGGCTGCATCATCCGCGGCGAGACCTACCACTTCGAACTGGTGGCCAACGAATCGGGCGCGAGCGTGAGCCGCGTCGCGCTCGACTACCGCCTTCCCATCGCCAACGCGATCCTCACCACCGAGAACCTGGCACAGGCCGTTGCCCGACAGACCGACAAGGGCCGCGACGCAGCCCAGGTCGCCGTCGAGATGGCGCAACTGCTGGCCACCCTTTCATGACCGAAGACACCATCAAGGCAGGCGGCGCCAAGCCCCGCCAGTCGCGCACGGGCCTCACCAGCACCGGCGCGCGCAAGGCTTCGGCCAAGTCCAACCGCAGCCGCGCACGCGAGTTCGCGCTGCAGGCGCTCTACCAGCACCTGGTGGGCCGCAACGACCCGACCGACATCGACCACTTCACGCGCGACCTCGCGGGCTTCCACAAGGCCGACGCCGCGCACTACGACGCGCTGCTGCACGGATCGATCGAAGGCGCCGAGCAGCTCGACGCATTGATCCGCCCGCTGCTCGACCGCAAGTTCGAAGAGATCTCGCCCATCGAGCACGCCGTGATGTGGATCGGCGTGTACGAATTCCAGAACTGCCTCGACGTGCCATGGCGCGTGGTGCTCAACGAATGCATCGAACTCGCCAAGGAGTTCGGCGGCACCGACGGCCACAAGTACGTGAACGCGGTGCTCAACGGCCTGGCGCCGCAGCTGCGCGCCGCCGAAGTCGAGGCTGACCGGGCCTCGGGCAAGGCCCGAACGTGAAGATCTCGGCGCGCGCGCAGCGCATCGAACCCTTCTACGTGATGGAGGTCGCCAAGGCCGCCGGCGCGCTGGCGCGCGAAGTGGCCCACACCGACCGGCCGATGATCTTCCTGAACATCGGCGAGCCGGACTTCACCGCACCGCCGCTGGTGCAGGAAGCCGCGGCACGCGCCGTGCGTGCCGGTGCCACGCAGTACACCCACGCCACGGGCCTCGACCGCCTGCGCGAACGCATCAGCGGCTGGTACGCGCAACGCTTCGGCGTCGACGTGCCGGCCCGCCGCATCGTGGTGACGGCCGGCGCCTCGGCCGCGCTGCAATTGGCCTGCCTGGCCTTGATCGAGTCCGGCGACGAGATCCTGCTGCCCGACCCGAGCTACCCCTGCAACCGCCACTTCGTGAGCGCCGCGGACGGCAAGGCCGTGCTGATCCCGACTACGGCCGAAGAGCGCTTCCAGCTCACGGCCGCCAAGGTCGAGGCCGCATGGACCGACAGGACGCGCGGCGTGCTGCTCGCCTCGCCCTCCAACCCGACCGGCACCTCCATCGCGCCCGACGAGCTGCGCCGCATCCACGAGGTGGTGTCGCAGCGCGGCGGCATCACGCTGATCGACGAGATCTACCTCGGCCTGTCGTACGACGATGCCTTCGGGCAGACGGCGCTGGCCATCGACGACAACGTCATCAGCATCAACAGCTTCAGCAAGTACTTCAACATGACCGGCTGGCGCCTCGGCTGGCTGGTGGTGCCCGAGGTGCTGGTGCCGGTGGTCGAGCGGCTCGCGCAGAACCTCTTCATCTGCGCAAGCACCGTGTCGCAGTACGCGGCGCTGGCCTGCTTCGAGGCCGAGAGCATCGCCGAGTACGAACGCCGCCGCGCCGAGTTCAAGGCGCGCCGCGACTGGTTCATTCCGCAGCTCGATGCGCTGGGCCTGAACGTGCCCGTGGTGCCCGACGGCGCCTTCTACGCCTGGGCCGACTGCACCAAGGTGGCCGAGAAGCTCGGCATCTCGGGCAGCTGGGATTTCGCCTTCGAGACCATGAAGCGCGCCCACGTCGCCGTCACGCCGGGCCGCGACTTCGGCACCGCCGAAACGGCGAAGTTCGTGCGCTTCTCCACCGCAAGCTCGATGGCGCACCTGCAGGAATCGGTCGAACGCCTGCGGGCCATGACCGCGCAATGAGCTACGCGTTTCCGATCCGCATCTACTGGGAAGACACCGACGCCGGCGGCATCGTGTTCTACGCCAACTACCTGAAGTTCATGGAACGCGGCCGCACCGAGTGGCTGCGCTCCCTGGGCGTCGAACAGCGCAAGCTGCGCGAGGAAACCGGCGGGCAGTTCGTGGTGAGCGAAACGCAGCTCAAATACCATCGCCCCGCGCGGCTCGACGACGAACTGCTCGTTACAGCCGATCTTCAACAATTGGGCACCGCGTCATTGATAATCGGTCAGCGCGTGCTATCAAAAACAGAGCAAGAGCGAACGGACGCCCCGGCACCCGTCTTGCTGTGCGAAGGCACGATCCGCATCGGCTGGGTGGACGCCACCACATTGCGTCCCGCACGCATGCCGGCCCAAGTTTCGGGAACCCTCGAGCGCTGCGGCGGCTCCATGACTCAACCTTTCAAGCCATGAACCAAGACCTCTCCATCATCAACCTCCTGCTCCACGCCAGCTTCGTGGTGCAACTGGTCGTGCTGCTGCTCGTGATCGTCTCGATCGCCAGCTGGGCCGCGATCATCCGCAAGTACTTCGCGCTGCGGCGCATGCGCGCCCTCAACGACGACTTCGAGCGCGAGTTCTGGTCGGGCACCAGCCTGAACGAACTGTTCGCCTCGGCCGCGCAGAACGCGAAGTTCGCCGGCCCCATGGAGCGCATCTTCGCCTCGGGCATGCGCGAGTACCAGAAGCTGCGCGAGCGCCATGTGACCGATCCCGCCACGCTGCTCGACGGCGCCCGCCGTGCGATGCGTGCGAGCTTCCAGCGCGAACTCGATGCGGCCGAACAGAACCTCTCGTTCCTGGCCACCGTCGGCTCGGTGTCGCCTTATGTCGGTCTCTTCGGCACGGTCTGGGGGATCATGCACGCCTTCACCGGCCTCGCCGCCCTCGCGCAGGTGACGCTGGCCACCGTGGCGCCCGGCATCGCCGAAGCGCTGGTCGCCACCGCCATCGGCCTCTTTGCCGCCATCCCGGCCGTGGTGGGCTACAACCGCTTCGCCCGCGAGATCGACAAGATCGCCATCGCCCTCGAGACCTACATCGAGGAGTTCTCCAACATCCTGCAGCGCAACCTCTCGGCCAACCCGGCCGCGGGCGTGGCGGCGGCCTCGGTGGCTCCGGCCAACCGCTGAGCGGAGTCCCAGCGCATGCCCGCCGTTTCATCCCGGGGCCGCGGCCGCCGGACGATCAACGAGATCAACATGGTCCCGTTCATCGACGTGATGCTGGTGCTGCTGATCATCTTCATGGTCACCGCGCCGCTCATCACGCCGAGCGTGATCAACCTGCCCTCGGTCGACCGTGCCAACAAGCAGCCCGACAAGCCCATCGAGATCGTCATCAAGAGCGACGAGGAAGTGCAGATCAAGAAAGACCCGTCCACCGGCAGCGGCGGCACGTCGGTCCCCATGACCCAGATCGGCTCCGCGGCCAAGACCGCCCAGGGCGGCGACGACCAGCGCCCGGTGGTCATCAGCGCCGACAAGTCGGTGAAGTACGAAACCGTCGTGAAGGCGATGAACCAGCTCAAGCGCAGCGGCATCGAGCGCGTGGGCCTGTCGGTCACGACCACGGGCGGCAAATAAGGCATGTCGCTCGCACTGGACCGCCCCGAGTTCGCGCCGCCGCCGCAGCGCGGCACGCCGCGCGCCGTCGTGCTTGCCCTCATCGCGCATGCGCTGCTGATCGCGGCGCTGACATGGGGGGTGCGCTGGAAGAGTGAAGCGCAGAACGACGCCGTCGACGCCGAGCTCTGGTCGTCGACCGTGCAGCAGGCTGCACCGCGCCTGCAAGCACCGCCGGCTCCCGCGCCCGTCCCGGCACCGCCGCCGCCCGCCCCGACGCCGCCGCCTCAAGTCACCAAGCCGCCCGAGCCGACACCGGTGCCGCGCCAGCCCGACATCGCGCTCGAACGCGAGAAGAAGCTCAAGGAACAAAAAGAGCAACAGCAGCGCGAACTCGAGCAACAGCAGCAGCAGAAGAAAAAAGAGCTCGAAGCCAAGCAGCGCGCCGAGGACGAAGCCCAGCGCAAGAAAGAGCAGCAGCAGAAGCTTGCCGATGCGAAGAAGCAGCAGGAGGCCGAGGCCAAGCAGGCTGAAGCCAAGAAGGCCGAGGCGGCCACCAAGCAGGCCGCCGCCGACCGCGCGGCAGCGCTCAAGCGCATGCAGGGCCTCGCCGGTGCGAGCGGCAGCGACGACTCGAAGGGCACGGCCCAGCGGACGTCGGGCCCCTCGGGCGGCTATGGCGACCGCATTGCCGCCGCCGTGCGGCCGAACATCACCTACCCGGATGCCGACAACGTGAACGGCAATCCGTCGGCCGAGTTCGCAGTGAGCCTGGCACCGGACGGCACCATCGTCGGCGTCAAGCTGAACAAGTCGAGCGGGCTGCCGAGCTGGGACGAGGCCGCCGAGCGCGGCCTGCGCAAGACCGACAAGCTGCCGCGCGACAACGATGGGCGCATCTTCCCGTCGCTGATCGTCTCGCTCAAACCCAAGCGCTGATTCGCTTCGCGTCCGAGTGGCCTTTTCACAGGGCCGCCCGGAACTCCGTTGGCGCTGCACGGTCTACCCGCGCACAACAACAGCAGGGCCACCGCGCCCGCACAAGATGAAGCCCACCGGCCGCATCCGCTACGGGAGCAGCCCGCTGCTCGCCAGCCCCACTCCCGTCTGGCGCAGCAAGTTCATCGTGGCCAGCATCGCCTTGGGCTTCGTGCTGCTGGCCGGCCGGGCCGCCTACGTGCAGGTCTTCGACAACGACTTCTTCCAGCACCAGGGCGAGGTGCGCTACCTGCGCACGCTCGAGCTGCCCGCGAACCGCGGCCGCATCCTCGACCGCAACGGGCTGATCCTCGCCTCGGACATCCCCGCCCCGAGCGTCTGGGCCATTCCCGAGGACATCGCGCGCGACGACCCCGAGGTGCAGGCCAGGCTCAGGCAGGCGGCCAGGCTGCTCGGCATGCCGCAGAAGGACTTCGACAAGAAGCTCGCGGACGAGGACAAGACCTTCGTCTGGATCAAGCGCCAGGTCGACGCATCGGTCGGCAAGCAGGTTGCAGACCTCGGCATCAAGGGCCTCTACCTGCGCAAGGACTACCGGCGCCAGTACCCCGAAGGCGAGGCGGCCGCGCACCTGGCGGGCTTCACCAGCGTGGAGGACATCGGCCAGGAAGGCATCGAGCTCGCCTTCAACAACGAGCTGGCCGGCAAGGCCGGCTCCCGCCACGTCATCAAGGACCGGCTGGGCCACATCATCGAAGACAGCGAAGACCAGGTGCCCCCGACCGAGGGCCACGACGTCCAGCTGAGCATCGACGACCGCGTGCAGTTCGTGGCCTACGAGAAGATCCGCGACGCCGTGGTCGCCAACAAGGCCAAGGCGGGCAGCGTGGTGGTGGTCGATGCCGCAACGGGCGAGCTGCTGGCCATGGCCAACTACCCGAGCTACGACCCCAACGACCGCCGCAACCTCACGGGCGAGCAGTTGCGCAACCGCGCGATGACCGACGTGTTCGAACCCGGCTCGACGATGAAGCCGATCACCGTCGCCACCGCGCTCCAGCTCGGCCGCGTGACGCCGCAGACCCTCATCGACACCAACCCGGGCCGCATCACCGTCTCGGGCGCCACGATCCACGACGACGAGAACTTCGGCCTGCTGACCGTCGAGGGCGTGATCCAGAAGTCCAGCAACGTCGGTGCGACCAAAATCTCGCAGCGCATGACCGCGCAGGAAATGTGGAACTCGCTCACGGCCGTGGGGCTGGGGCAGAAGCCGCAGACGCCCTTCCCCGGCGCGGTGACCGGGCGGCTGCGCCCCTGGAAGTCATGGCGCCCGATCGAGCAGGCCACCATGTCGTACGGCTACGGCCTCTCGGCCTCGCTGTTCCAGATCGCGCATGCGTACACCGCTTTCGCGCACGACGGCGAGGTCATCCCGGTGAGCCTGTTGAAGAACGCGGGCACGCAGCCGCCCGGCGTGCAGGTGTTCTCGCCGCAGGTCGCGAGCGAGGTCCGCAAGATGATGCACATGGCCGCCGCGCCCGGCGGCACCGCCCCGCTCGCGCAGACCGAGGGCTACTCGGTGGGCGGCAAGACCGGCACGGCGCACAAGCAGGTCGGCAAGGGCTATGCGAGCAACAAGTACCGCGCCTGGTACACCGGCATGTCGCCGATCGACAAGCCCCGCATCATCGTCGCCGTGATGATCGACGAGCCCGGCGCGGGCAAGTACTTCGGGGGCCTGGTCGCGGCGCCGGTGTTCAGCCAGATCGTGCAGCAGACGCTGCGGATCATGAACGTGCTGCCCGACCTGCCGGTGGCGCCGATGGCGCACTGAGCGGCCGAGAAGCATTCATTACTCGTAGACGATCAGGGCCTTGCCCGCTTCCGCCTGCGCCGTCCAGCTCGCGAGCGCGGCATCGGTCGGAAAGAACTTGGCGCGTTCGCCCAGTTGCAGCTCGACCTGCGCGCCGCCCCGCGCCATCGACAGGCGCACCGGCAGGCCCTGTACCAGGTCGCCCACCTCGGTCTGCTCGGTGCGCGGCGGGAAGTCCTTCACCAGCCGCGCGATGTCGGGCGCCTTGCCGTTGACCGCCACGCGCAGGAACTTGCCGAAGCGGCAGCGCGCCGTCGCGAGGTCCCACACCTGCTGCACCTGGAAGCGCGCCTCGAAACCGCCGCGCGCGGGCTGCAGCCGGCCGCTCACGATCACGAGTTCGTCGTCCTTCAAGGTGTTGCGGTTGGCATTGATCAGCGCCTCGTCGGCCGTGGCATCGATGGCCTCGGACTTGTCGTCGAGCTTGAAGATCGCGAGCCGGCCGCGCTGGCCGTTGATCACGCGGAAGTCGCTCACGATGCCCGCAATCACCTGCTGGTCGCGGCTGTCGAGCAGGTCGCCGATCTCGCGCTTGCAGAAGCGGCGCACCTCGTGCGACACCTCGTCGAACAGGTGGCCTGAAAGATAGAAACCGACGGCCGTCTTCTCCAGCGTCAGGCGCTCCTTCACGCCCCAGGGCGTGGCATCGACCAAGTCGGGCTCGGCGGTGGCAGAGCCGTGCTCAGCGTCCCCGAAGATGTCGACCTGCGCCGCATTGGCCGCGGTGGCATTGGCGAATTCGAAGGCCCGATCGACCGACGCGATCAGCGCGGCGCGGTTCTGCTGGATCGCATCGAACGCCCCCGCCTTGATCAGTGCTTCGACCGTGCGCTTGTTGATGCGCTGGCGATCGATGCGCACGCAGAAATCGAACAGGCTCTTGAACGGCCCGCCCTCTTCGCGCGCCCGCACCACGGCCTCGACCGCGAGCTGGCCCGTGCCCTTGACGGCGCCGAGCCCGTAGCGGATCACCCGGTCGGTGACCGGCTCAAAGCGGTAGTTGCCGCGGTTCACGTCCGGCGGCTCGAAGGTGATGCCGAAGTTCTTCTGGGCGTCTTCGAACAGCAGCTTGAGCTTGTCCGTGTCGTCCATTTCCACGGTCATGTTGGCGCAGAAGAACTCGGCCGTGTAGTGGACCTTGAGCCAGCCCGTGTGGTACGCCAGCAGCGAGTAGGCGGCGGCGTGCGACTTGTTGAAGCCGTAGCCCGCGAACTTCTCCATCAAGTCGAAGATCTCGTCGGCCTTGTCCTGGGCGATGCCGTGCGTCGAGAGCGCGCCCGCGCGGAATTTCTCGCGGTGCTCGGCCATCTCCTCGAGCTTCTTCTTGCCCATCGCGCGGCGCAGCAGGTCGGCGCCGCCGAGCGAGTAGCCGCCCAGGATCTGCGCGGTCTGCATCACCTGCTCCTGGTAGACCATGATCCCGTAGGTCTCGGACAGCATCTCGGCCACGGCCGGGTGCGGGTACTCCACGTCTTCGCGGCCATGCTTGCGCGCCACGAAGCTGGGAATCAGGTCCATCGGGCCCGGGCGGTACAACGCGTTCAGCGCGATCAGGTCTTCGAGCCGTGTGGGCCGCGCGTCCTTCAGCATGCCCTGCATGCCGCGGCTTTCGAACTGGAACACCGCCTCCGTCTTGCCCTCGGAGAACAGCCGATAGGTGGCCGCATCCTTCAGCGGGATGTTCTCGAACGCGAAGTTCTCCTGGCCCTTGTGGCGCTTGACGATGAACTCCTTGGCGATCTCCAGGATGGTGAGCGTTGCAAGACCCAGGAAGTCGAACTTCACGAGGCCGATGGCTTCGACGTCGTCCTTGTCGTACTGGCTCACGGCCGAGTCGCTGCCGGGCTGCTGGTAGAGCGGGCAGAAGTCGGTGAGCTTGCCCGGCGCGATGAGCACGCCGCCGGCGTGCATGCCGATGTTCCGCGTCATGCCTTCGAGCTTCTGCGCAAGCTCGACCAGCATCTTGACTTCTTCTTCCTTCTCGATGCGCTGCGCGAGCTGCGGCTCCATCTCGATGGCGTAGTTGTTCTTGTCGCCCTCGATCTTCTTCTCGGGCGGGTACTGCAGCGTGACCGACATGCCCGGCTTGTTCGGAATCAGCTTGCTGATGCCGTCGCAGAACATGTAGCTCATGTCCAGCACGCGGCCCACGTCGCGGATGGCGGCCCGTGCGGCCATCGTGCCGAAGGTGGCGATCTGGCTCACGGCGTTGCGGCCGTACTTGTCCTTCACGTAGTCGATCACGCGGTCCCGGTTGCCCTGGCAGAAGTCGATGTCGAAGTCGGGCATCGAGACGCGTTCGGGATTCAGGAAACGTTCAAACAGCAGCTTGTATTCGAGCGGGTCGAGGTCGGTGATCTTCAGCGCATAGGCCACCAGCGAACCGGCGCCCGAGCCCCGGCCCGGGCCCACGGGGCAGCCGTTTTCCTTGGCCCACTTGATGAAGTCGCCCACGATCAGGAAGTAGCCGGGGAACCCCATCTTCAGGATGGTGTTGATCTCGAACTCCAGCCGCTCGACGTAGCGCGGCCGTTCGGCGTCGCGCTTGGCCTCGTCGGGGTAGAGATGCTTCAGGCGCATCTCCAGGCCCTCGAACGACTCCTGGCGGAAGAAGTCGTCGATCGGCATGCGCACGCCTTCGCTGACGAAGGGCGTCGGGAAATCCGGCAGCTGCGGCTTGCCGAGCACCAGGGTCAGGTTGCAGCGCTTGGCGATCTCGACCGTGTTGGCCAGCGCGCTCGGCACGTCGGCGAACAGCGCCTGCATCTCGGCGCTCGACTTGAAGTACTGCTCTTCGGTGAACTTGCGCACGCGGCGCGGGTTGCCGAGGATCTCGCCCTCGGAAATGCAGACACGCGCCTCGTGCGCTTCGTAGTCCTGGCGTTCGGCGAACTGCACCGGGTGCGTGGCGACCACCGGCAGCCGTAGGCGGGCCGCGAGCTTCACGGCGGCGATCACATGCGGCTCGTCTTCCGGGCGGCCTGCGCGCTGCAGCTCGATGTAGAAGCGGTGCGGGAACATGCCCGCCAGCTTCAGCGCCAGTTCGGCGGCGCGCTCTTCCTGCCCCTGCAGCAGCGGCACGCCCAACGGCCCGGCCTGCGCGCCCGAGAGCGCGATCAGCCCGCCCTGCAGCTCCTCGAGCCATTCGAGCTTGCAGGCGGCCTGCGACTGGCCCCGGCCCACGTTCTGCGTCCAGGCCCGCGCCAGCAGCTCGGACAGGTGCAGATAGCCTTCCATGTTCTGCACCAGCAGCACGAGGCGGGTGAGCACGCCGGGCTCCTTGCCCAGCCCCTCGATGAAGATTTCAGCGCCGATGATGGGCTTGACGCCCTTGCCCCGCCCCTGCTTGTAGAACTTGACGGCCCCGAACAGGTTGTTGAGGTCGGTGATGGCCAGTGCGGGCTGCTTGTCGGCAGCGGCGGCCTTGATGACTTCGTCGATCCGGTTGGTGCCGTCGACGACGGAAAATTCGGTGTGCAGGCGCAGGTGAACAAACATCCGCCCATTGTAGAAACCGGCACTCCACGATGTGGGTTGGCAATCCCTACAATCGCGCCCCGTGCAAGAGATTCTGAATATCGCGGCCTACAAGTTCGTGGCCATAGACGACAGCCCCGCGCTGCGTGAAGACCTGCGCGCCCGCACGCAGGCCCTGGGACTCATGGGCACCATCCTGCTGGCGCCCGAAGGTATCAACCTGTTTCTGGCGGGCACCGCCGACGCCATCCGGACCTTCGTGGCCGGTTTGCGCGCCGATGCGCGCTTTGCCGACCTCGAAACCAAGGAAAGCTGGTCCGCCACGCAGCCCTTCCGGCGCATGCTGGTGAAGCTCAAGCGCGAGATCATCCGCATGGACCATCCGGCCATCCAGCCCTCCGCGGGCCGGGCGCCCGGCGTGGACGCCCCCACCCTCAAGCGCTGGCTCGACCAGGGCCATGACGACGAAGGCCGCGAGATCGCGCTGCTCGACACGCGCAACGCCTTCGAAGTCGACTACGGCAGCTTCGAGGGTGCCATCGACTGGCGCATCGGAAAGTTCACCGAGTTCCCGCCCGCCCTTCGCGCGCACAGCGACGAGTTCAAGGGCAAGACGGTGGTGAGCTTCTGCACCGGCGGCATCCGTTGCGAGAAGGCGGCGATCCTGATGCGCGAGGAAGGCGTGGAGCACGTGCTTCAGCTCGAAGGCGGCATCCTCAAGTATTTCGAGGAAGTCGGCAGCGCGCACTACAAAGGCGACTGCTTCGTGTTCGACGGCCGCGAGGCCCTGGCGCCAGACCTGAGCGCACGCGCGGCACGCGCCAGCGCCCGCGCCTCGGAAGATCCCGATCTCGCCATCAAGCGATAACGACAACAACAAGACGCGACAGGCCTCCCATGCGCATCCTCCTGGTGGAAGACGAACTGGACATGGCCTCGTGGCTGATCCGGGCGTTGACCCAGAGCGGCTTCGTCGCCGACCACGCGCCCGACGCGCGCACCGCCGAGGCCTTCATGGCCGGCACCGAGTACGACGCGATCGTGCTCGACCTGCGCCTGCCCGACAAGCACGGCCTGAGCGTGCTGGCCGGCATGCGCAACGCCGACGACCGCACGCCCGTGCTGATCCTCACCGCGCAGGGCGCGCTGCAGGACCGGGTGCGCGGCCTCAACCTCGGTGCCGACGATTTCCTCACCAAGCCCTTCGAGCTGGTCGAACTCGAGGCGCGGCTCGCGGCGCTGGTGCGGCGCAGCCGCGGCAAGCAGCATCCGCGCCTGCAGTGCGCCTCGCTCTCGTACGACAGCGAAAGCCACGCCTTCACGCTGCGCGGCACGCTGTTGTCGCTCACGCCGCGCGAGCAGGCCGCGCTCACCGCGCTGCTGATGCGCAGCGGCGCGCCGGTCGGCAAGTCGCAGCTTTTCGCCAAGGTGTTCACCAATGACAGCACGGCGGGGCCCGATGCGATCGAGGTGGTGCTGCACCGGCTGCGGCGCAAGCTCGCGGACAGCGATGTGCGCATCGTCACCGTGCGCGGGCTGGGCTACATGCTCGAGAGCATTGCCGATGGACGCTCCGGCGCCCCCTCCGCCCTCCCCTGAGCCGCGGCGCTTCGGCATCCGCGCGCGCCTGCTCGCGCTGCTGGTGCCGGGCATCGTCGCGCTGATGGCGCTCGACAGCTGGAGCGACTACCAGGCGCTCACCGACTCGCTGGTCGTCGCCTACGACCAGAGCCTGCTCGAGCCCGTGCAGGCGCTGGCCAACGGCATCGTGATCGCCGGCGACGGCAGCGTGAAGGTGCAGGAGCCCTTCTCGGTGCAGGCGATGTTCGAGTCCACGCACCTGCGCTACAAGTACCTGCATGTCGGCGTGCAGCGCATCGTCCAGGGCGAGCCGCCGGACGCCGCCGCCCCCGAGACCACGCTCATGGGCGTGCCCGGCCTGCCCCGGCCGGCGGGGCGCCCGGCCGATGGCACGCCGGTGTTCTATGACGCGGTGTACCAGCAGCACCCGGTCCGCGTGGCGGCGCTGCGCCAGACGGTCTACGACAACAACCGCCCCGGCACCGCCTGGCGCGTGCTGATCCAGGCGGCCGAGGGCACGGGCCCGCGCCTGCAGGCGCAGAACGAATCGCTGAAGCAGGAGCTGCTGCGCGACGCGCGCATGGTGCTGGTGATGGCCGTGCTGGTGTGGCTCGGCGTGGCCTGGACGCTGCGCCCGCTGGAGCGCCTGCGCCGCTCGCTGCGCGAGCGCCCGCGCGACGATCTGAAGCCGCTCGACGCCAGCGGCGTGCCGCAGGAGGTGGTGCCGCTGGTGGATGCGGTCAACCACCACATCGCGGACCACCGGCGCATGGTGGCGGAGCATTCGCAGTTCCTGGCCGATGCCTCGCACCAGCTGCGCACGCCGCTCGGCATCCTGTCGATCCAGGCGGGCTACGCGGTGCGCGAGACCGACCCCGACCGCATGCGCGAATCGCTGCATGCCATCGTTGCGCAGCTGGCGCGCACCCGCCGCCTCAGCGAGCAGTTGCTTGCCCTGGCGCATGCCACGACCGAAGAGGAAAGCGCGAGGGCCGAACCGGAGGTGGTCGATCTCGGCGGCATCGCGCGCGCCGTGGTGCTGCAATACCTGCCGCTCGCGCGCGAGAACGACCAGGACCTGGGCTGGGTCGACGCATGCAGCGAATCGGAACCGGAAGACGGGGTCGACGACGAAGCGCCGGTGCTGCCCGTCCTGGCCAACGCCGCCGAGCTGCACGAGGTGCTCGCGAACCTCGTGCACAACGCCATCAAGTACACGCCGCGCGGCGGCAGCATCACGGTGACCGTGCGGCGCGATGCCTCGCATGCGCTGGCCGAGGTGTGCGACAGCGGCCCGGGCATCGCACCCGAACGGCGCGACAGCGTGTTCGAACGCTTCCACCGCGACCCGGCCGCCGGCGCCGCCGCCACCCAGGGCGCAGGCCTCGGCCTCACCATCGCGCGCAGCTATGCGCGGCGCAACGGCGGCGAGATCGCCCTCGACAGCGCCGGCATGCCCGAGAGCGCCACCGGCGGCGGACTGCGCGCGACCCTGAGGCTGCCGCTGGCCGTTTTTCCAAGGGTTTCCGCGGGGCAGCGCGGTACGCAATAACACGTATTTTGAGGGTCGGGAAGGCTCCTGCGCCTCCATCGAAAGGCGATTGAAAGTCTCGATTCCTAGACTCCGCTCCTTCCAAATCGAAGGAGACTCCATGCCCCCGCCCGCATCGAAATTCAAGAAGGACTACTACGGCGGCGCACTGCTCGTGGTCATCGGCCTCGCGGCCGTCTATGCCGGCATCGGCTACCGCGTCGGCGAGCTCGCGCACATGGGCCCGGGCTTCTTCCCGGTGGCGCTCGGTGGCCTGCTCGCACTGACCGGCCTGCTGATCGCCCTCGCCGCGCGCGGCGAAAAGCCGGCGAGCGAAGAAGAGGCCGTCTCGCACGGCCATCCCGGCGGCATGCCCGACCTGCGCGGCGGCATCTGCATCATCCTCGGCATCCTCGCCTTCCTGCTGTTCGGCGAATACGGTGGCCTGCTGCCGGCGACCTTCGCCATCGTGTTCATCTCGGCGCTCGGCGACCGCGACAACACGCTGACCGAGGCGGTGCTGCTCTCGCTCGCGATGTCGTTCATCGCTGTGGTGGTGTTCTGGTGGGCGCTGAAGCTGCAGCTGCCGCTGTTCCAGTGGGGAGGCTGAAGCCATGATCGGTCAATCGCTCCACGACCTCTGGTTCGGCTTCGGTGTCGCGTTCCAGGGCTCGAACCTTCTGTGGTCCTTCTTCGGCGTGCTGGTGGGCAACCTGATCGGCGTGCTGCCGGGCATGGGCGCGCTGCAGGCCATCTCGATCCTGCTGCCGCTCACCTACGTGATGCACCCGGTGCCCGCCATCCTGATGCTGGCCGGCATCTTCTACGGCTCGCAGTACGGCGGTGCCATCGGCGCCATCCTGATGAACATGCCCTCGCATCCGCCGCATGCGGTGACCTGTCTGGACGGGTACCCGATGACCAAGCAGGGCAAGGGCGGCGTCGCGCTCGGGGTGACGATGATCTCGTCCTTCTTCGCGGCGTCGGTCGGCATCATCGTGATGATCTTCGCCTCGCCGCTGCTGGTGCAGATCGCCTTCAAGTTCGGCCCGACCGAGATCTTCTCGATCATGCTGCTGGGCCTGCTCGCGGGCTCGACCATGTCGCGCGGCTCGCCGCTCAAGGGCGTGGCCATGACGATCTTCGGCCTGCTGTGCGGCGTGGTCGGCACCGACGTGAACAGCGGCAGCTTCCGCTTCGCCTTCGGCCTGCCCGAACTGAGCGACGGCCTCGAACTGGTGGCGATCTCGATGGGCCTGTTCGGCGTGGCCGACTTCCTGCTCAACGTGAACCGCATGAAGACCATCGGCGACACCGGCACGCTCAAGCTGAGCGACATGCGCCCGAGCAAGGAAGAGCTCAAGCGCGCCTTCCCCGCGATGATCCGCGGCACCCTCGTCGGCACGGTGTTCGGCGCCATGCCCGGCACGGGCCCGACCATCACCACCTTCATCGCCTACGCGCTGGAGCGCAAGGTGTCGAAGACGCCGAACAAGTTCGGCACCGGCATGATCGAGGGCGTGGCCGGCCCCGAGGCCTCGGCCCACTCGAAGACGCAGGTCGACTTCATCCCGACGATGAGCCTGGGCATTCCGGGCGACGCGGTGATGGCGCTGATCCTCGGTGCGCTGCTGATCCAGGGTATCCAGCCCGGCCCGCAGCTCATCACCGAGCATCCGGACATCTTCTGGGGCCTGATCGCCTCGTTCTGGATCGGCAACGTGATCCTCGTGATCCTCAACGTGCCGCTGATCGGCGTGTGGGTGAAGCTGCTGAAGGTGCCCTACAAGTACCTGTTCCCGGCCGCGATGTTCTTCATTGCAACGGGCGTGTACAGCACCCAGAACAGCCTGTTCCAGATCTGGGAGGTGCTGGTGTTCGGCATCGTCGGCGCGGTGCTGATGACGCTGGAGTTCTCGGTCGCGCCGATCCTGCTGGGCTTCGTGCTCGGGCCGATGGTGGAAGAGAACTTCCGCCGTGCGCTGCTGCTCTCGCGCGGCGACATGTCGGTGTTCGTCACGCGGCCGATCAGCGGCACCTTCATCGGCCTGTGCGTGCTGTTGTTGATCGGCGTGGGCTACTCGGCATGGCGCGGACGCAGCAGCCGGAAGGCCGTGCTCGAACTGCCGACGACGCCTGACGGCGCGCCGCCGGCCGAGGCCGTCTCGATCAGCGGCAAGTAGGCCGAAATGATCCGGAACAAGGGGCCCGCTCAGTCGGGCCCTTTTTTCGCCTTCGTGCGAATGGCGGCGTGCGTTCGGACTTCACTTGGTGTTCAGGGCGCGTTCACCGCACGAACAAGGTCACACCGGCGTGGTGCCGACGTCAGGCTCCCGCACGCCGAAAGGCTTCCCGGGCAGCGGAATGAACTCGGTCTCGCCAGGCACATGGCCCATGCTTTGCGTCGCCCAGGCAGACCCGGCTTCGAGGATGCGCTCGCGACGGCTCGAAACGAAGTTCCAGGTGATGTAGCGCGGGCCGTCGAGCGGCGCGCCGCCGATCACCATCAGCCGCGCGGCGGTGTCGGAAGTCAGCACCGCGCCCTGCCCGTCCGGCAGCACCGCCATGGTGTGCGCGGGGATCGGCTCGCCGTTGACGCTCGCATCGGCATCGACGACATAGACGGCCAGCTCGGGCGCCAGTGCGGGCAGCTCGAAGCGTCCGCCTGCTGGCAATGCAATGTCGAGGTAGACCGTCTGCGCCAGCGTCTTGACGGGCGAGCGTTGGCCGAAGGCCTCGCCCACCAGCACGCGCACCGCCACGCCCTGCTCCACCACTTCGGGGATGGCACTGGCCGGCGTGTGCTCGAAACTCGGCTCGACCTCTTCATGCGCCTGCGGCAAGGCGGCCCAGAGCTGCAGCCCGTGGTTCACGTAGGTGTCGGCCTTGAGGCGCTCCGGCTTGCGTTCGGAGTGCACGATGCCGCGCCCCGCGGTCATCCAGTTGATGGCGCCGGGCAGGATTTCCTGCACGCTGCCGAGGCTGTCGCGATGCATCATCGCGCCCTCGAAGAGATAGGTGACCGTGGAGAGCCCGATGTGCGGATGCGGCCGCACGTCGTGCTCGGTGCCGGGCTGCTCGGTGGCCGGCCCGAAATGGTCGAAGAACACGAAGGGCCCGACCGAACGGCGCTGCGCCGCGGGCAGCAGGCGCCGCACCTTGAAGCCGCCGCCCAGGTCCTTGTCGTGCGGTTGGAGCAATTGGGTTGCAGGGGTAGTGTCGGTCATCGAGTTTCTCCGTGGGTTGTCAGTTCTGTCGCAGCCTGTTCGCGGGACACCGCGGAACCGGCTTCGCCGGGCCGCTGGTGTCGCCCCCTGGAAGGGGGTTGGCGAAGCGACACGAAGTGCGCGAAGACTGGGGGTGAGTTCTAGCCCCGTGATCTTGCCACCTGGGCTATGCGCTCGCCAAATGCCCGCGCAGTGTCGAAGTCGCCCTTGAACATCTCGGCCGGGCTGGCGTCCGATGGCGACTGCGTCAGCAGGCCGCCGTAGCCGCCCATGTAGTTCATCGCGTCGCGCGTCGCCGCCTTGTTGCTGGCCGGCAGGATGCCCATGCTGACCCAGATGCCGCCGTGCTGCATCGCGAGCGTCCACAGGTAGGTCATGGTCGTGACCTTGTCGCCGTTCATGGTGGCGCTGTTGGTGAAGCCCGCGAAGAGCTTGTCCTTCCAGCCCTGCGTGTACCAGACCTTCGACGACGCATCGGCGAACTTCTTGAACTGCCAGCTCACGCCGCCCATGTAGGTGGGCGAGCCGAAGATGATCGCGTCGGCCGCGGCCAGCGTCTCCCAGCCGCCTTGGGGCAGGTTGCCATCGGCGTCGATGGCGAGCAGATGCGCGCCGGCGCCATCGGCCACCGCCTGCGCCACGCGCTGGGTGTGGCCGTAGCCGGAATGAAAAACCACAACGATGTTTGCCATTGGGTGATTCTGCCGGGTTGAACGATGGCCAGGATGGTGAATGCCTTTTCGCGGAACACCGAGGAACCGGCTTTGCCGGGCCTCGCGTGTTGCCCCCGGCGAGGGGGCGGGCGAAGCGACACGAAGTGCGCGAAGCCCGGGGGAGAACCTACTTCTTGTCGATGCTGAAGCGGCCGGGACCGAATGCGGCGAAGGTGAGCAGGCCGCCGGCGATCGCGATGTTCTTGTTGAAGTTGATCTGCTGCATCATCTTCATCGCGTCGGGCGCCGACCAGTACTTGTGGAAGAACAGCGCGGTGGCCACGGTGAAGAGCGCCATCACGATGGCGGTCCAGCGGGTCTTGAAGCCCAGCAGCAGCACGATGCCCAGGCCCAGCTCGACGATGATGGCGATCGCAGCGCCCACTTCCGGCAGCGGCAGGCCCACCGACGTGATGTAGCCGACGGTGCCGCCGAAGCCCATGAGCTTGCCGATGCCGGCCGGGATGAACAGGTAGGCGATCAGGATACGGCCGATCAGCGCCAGCGTGTCCTGGGCTGCGTTGGGGGTGGTGGTTGTGGTTGCCATGGTTGAAAACTCCTCGGTTGTTGAAATGAAGTGAAGGGAACGGAACAGGGGAAAAAACAAAGCCGGGCGACGCCCGCCCGGCGTGGAATCAAGCGGCCAGGTCGAACACCAGCACTTCGGCGTCCTTGCCGGCGCCGAGCGTCAGCTGCGATTCGCCTTCGAGCATCGCGGCGTCGCCGCCGGCCAGCTTCTGGCCGTTGACTTCGAGCTCGCCGCGCACCAGGTGCACATAGCTCTTGCGCTTCGGGTCGAGCGCCAGGCTGGCCTTCTCGTCGCCGTCGAACAACCCCGCGAACAGGCGCGCATCGGCGTGCACCGTCACCGAACCGTCGGCACCGTCGGGCGAAGCCACCAGGCGCAGCTTGCCGCGCTTCTCGGCGTCGTCGAACTGCTTTTGCTCATAGCCCGGCGCAATGCCGCGCACATTGGGCTCGATCCAGATCTGCAGGAAGTGCGTGGTCTCGTCGGCCTTGTGGTTGAACTCGCTGTGCATCACGCCACGGCCCGCGCTCATGCGCTGCACGTCGCCCGGCGGAATGGATTCGACATTCCCCATGCTGTCCTTGTGCGCCAGTTCGCCCGAGAGCACGTAGCTGATGATCTCCATGTCCTTGTGGCCATGGGTGCCGAAGCCGGCGCCCGCGGCCACGCGGTCTTCGTTGATCACCCGCAGGTTGCCGAAACCCATGTGGGCCGGGTCGTAGTAGCCGGCAAAAGAGAAGCTGTGAAACGAGCGCAGCCAGCCATGGTCGGCATAACCGCGTTCCTGTGATTTACGGACTTGCAACATCGTCGAACTCCTTTGGCCCTGCCCCGAGGGGACGCCGGGCCTTCTTCGTATGCCGCGCCGGATGCGCAGCGGATGTGAAGAACTTTAGGCCCGCACCCCCTGCCTGAAAGCGCCGGGTTTTGATGGCATCATTCAAATTTTTTGATCAATGGAGCCGACATGCCCAGCGCCAGAGACGTCCTGACCCCCGACGCGCTCGCCATGCTGCAGACCGTGGCCACCACCGGCAGCTTCGCCGGTGCGGCGCGCGCGCTCAACCTCGTGCCCAGTGCACTGAGCTACCGCGTGCGGCAGATCGAGGACGCACTCGACGTGCTGCTGTTCGACCGCAGCGCCCGCCAGGCGCGCATCACCGAGGCCGGCGCTGAGTTGCTGCGCGAGGCGGCGCGGCTGCTGGGCGAGATCGATGCAGTGGCCAACCGCGTGAAGCGCGTGGCCACCGGCTGGGAGCCGATGCTCACCATCGCGGTCGACAGCGTGATCGCGCGCGACCCGCTGCTCGACCTGGCCACGGCCTTCTTCGCGCTCGATCCACCGACGCGGCTCAAGCTGCGCGACGAGACGCTGCTCGGCACCATCGAGGCGCTGACCAGCGGCGAGGCCGACCTCGCCATCGGCGCGGTGCTCGATGCCGCGAGCCTCGCCTTCACGGCCACCGGCATCCGCAGCCGGCCGATCGGCGAGCTGTGCTTCGTGTACGCGGTGGCGCCGCACCATCCGCTCGCGCGCCTGCCCGAGCCGTTGAGCGATGCGGTGCTGCGGCAGCACCGCGCGGTCGCGGCCGCCGACTCGGTGCGCGCCGGACCGAGCATGACGGTCAACCTCGTGGGCGGGCAGGACGTGCTCACCGTGCCGAGCATGCAGGCCAAGCTGGCCGCGCAGCTGCACGGGCTGGGCGGCGGCTTCCTGCCCGAGCCGATGGCGCGGCCGTACATCGAGGCCGGCCACCTGGTCGAGCGCAAGACCGAACGCACGCCGCCGCTCGCCACCATGCATTGCGCATGGCGCGTGCGCAGCGCGGGCGGGCCGGGGCGCGCGCTCGAATGGTGGCTCGCGCAGTTCGAGCACGAGGCCACGCGGCGTGCGCTGCTCGAGCGGCACCGGGGGCGCTGACTTGGCGCAACCTGGGGCCACGTCGAGGCTTGTTGTCCAGGGCGGTTGTTGACAGGCCGCAAACCGGCAACGCGCCCTGTGCACGCACCCCGGACAGACCATGAACAGGCTCTAAGGGTCAGCCCTCCAGCCCCGCCCGCAGACCGATGTAGAGTCCGCACACATCCATCCGTCCCCCTCCAAAAGAAAAGAGTCCGTCATGACCACTCGCGCAACCGCCAAGCCCGCCGTCCGCCACCGACCCCCCACCGCCCCCCGCCACTACGCCGTTGTCGGCGCCGGCATTGCCGGCGTGGCCTGCGCACGAACGCTGGTGCAGGCCGGCCACAAGGTCACGCTGTTCGAACGCGAGGCCGCACCCGGCGGCCGCATGGCGAGCATCGACACGGCCTTCGGCCGCTTCGACAGCGGCGCGCAGTACTTCACCGTGCGCGATCCGCGCTTTGCGCTGGCGCTCGAAGCCACGCCCAACCTCTGCCGTCCCTGGAGCGCCAACCTCGTGCGCGTGCTCGACGCCCGCGGCCGCGTGGCCGAAGCGGCCTTGCCCGGGCGCGAAGCGCACTGGGTCGCGCAGCCCGGCATGGATGCCCTGGTCGCCCACTGGGCCGCGCCGCTGGCCGACAACCTCATCGCCAACACGCAAGTGACGCAGATCGAGCCCGATGCGCTCGCCCCCAAGCGCTGGCAGCTGCGCACCGCCGGCGAAGACGATTCGCAGCACGTGTACTCGGGCTTCGATGGCGTGCTGCTCGCTGTGCCGCCCTCGCGCACGCGCGTGCTGCTGGGCGACGGCAAGCTCTCTTCCTCCATCAGCCAGAAGATCGAGCCGGTGCGCATCGCCCCCTGCTGGACGCTGATGATCGCGTTCCCCCAGGCCAACCAGGCCACCATGTCGCACCTCGGGCCGCAATGGAACGCGGCGCGCAGCACCCACCACCGCGTGGCGTGGCTGGCGCGCGAATCGTCCAAGCCCGGCCGCGAACGCGTGGAGCGCTGGACGCTGCAGGCCAGCGCTGCCTGGTCGCAGGAGCACCTGCGCGACGACGCGCCGCGCGTCGAGGCCAAGCTGCTGCGCGCCTTCGCCGAAATCACCGGCATCCATGCCGTTCCCTCGCATGCACAGACGCGCTGCTGGGCCGAAGCCCAGACGCAGGTGCCCGTGGGCAAGACCCACCTCTGGGACGCCAAGGCCCGCATCGGCGTGGCCGGCGACTGGTGCACCGGCCACCGGGTCGAGGACGCGTTCCTGTCGGGCCTCTCATTGGCACTGGCGGCCCTCTGATCCTGGGATGCGTGAGACCGGCCGTTTCGCGCCCTCGCCCACCGGGCCGCTGCACGCCGGCTCGCTGGTGGCCGCGCTCGCGAGCTGGCTCGACGTGCGCGCGCGCGGCCCGCAGGCGCGCTGGCTGATCCGCATCGAGGACGCCGACACCGAGCGCTGCCTGCCCGGCATGGGCGAGCACATCCTGCGGCAATTGGCCGACTGCGGCCTGCTGCCCGACGAAGCGCCGGTGTGGCAGACCCAGCGCACGGCGCGCTACAAGGTCGCGCTGGCCAAGCTGCAGGCCCGCGGCCTCGCCTACCCCTGCGGCTGCTCGCGCAAGGACATCGACCGGGCGCTCGCACGGCTCGGCCAGCGGCACGAGCGCCATGGCGAGCGGGTCTACCCCGGCACCTGCCGCGACGGCCTCCATGGCAAGCCCGCGCGCGCCTGGCGCTTCGCCACCGAGAAGTTCGAATCGGACCGCCCGCCGACGCCGCCCGTGCCCTGGCAGGATGCCACCGCGCCGGAACCGGCCAGCGAACTCTGCTGGACCGACCGCCGCCTCGGCCGCCAGTGCCAGAACGTCAGCCGCGAGGTCGGCGACTTCGTGCTGCGCCGCGCCGACGGCCCGTGGGCCTATCAGCTCGCCGTGGTTGTCGACGATGCCGAGCAGGGCGTGACCGACGTGGTGCGCGGCGAGGACCTGGCCGACAACACCGCGCGCCAGATCCTGCTGCAGCGCGCGCTCGGCCTGTCCACGCCCAGCTACCTGCACACGCCGCTGGTGCGCGGCGCCGATGGCGACAAGCTCTCCAAGCAGAACGGTGCGACGTCCATCGACACCGCCACCCCCGAAGCCGCCCTGGCCGCGCTCGATGCGGCCGCCCGCGTGCTCGGGCTGCACGCCGCCACGGCCACTTCCTGCGCAGCCGCGCTGGCCGGCTGGGTGCCCGAATGGCGCGCTCTCTACAATTCGCGCCCGTAATGACCTTTCCCGACACCGTGCCCCACGACCTTCCGCCGAGCGACGACGCGGCCGACAAACCGCACCCGCTGCACCGCCGCCTCAAGAGCTTCGTGAAGCGCGCCGGCCGCACCACCGAGGGCCAGGCGCGCGCCTTTGCCGAACTGGGCCCGCTGTTCCTCATCCCCTACCAGCCCGAGCCGCTCGACCTGACGGCGGCTTTCGGCGGCCGCGCCGGCCCGACCGTGCTCGAGATCGGCTTCGGCATGGGCGAGGCCACCGCGCACATCGCCACCGTGCTGCCCGAGACCCATTTCCTCTGCTGCGAGGTGCACGAACCCGGCGTGGGTGCGCTGCTCAAGCGCATCGGCGAGCAGTCGCTCTCGAACATCCGCATCTGCGCGCACGACGCGGTCGACGTGCTCGACCACATGCTGCAGCCAGACACGCTGGCCGGCGTGCATGTGTTCTTCCCCGATCCGTGGCACAAGAAGCGCCACAACAAGCGCCGGCTGATCCAGCCCGAGTTCGTGGCCAAGCTCGCCCGGCACCTGCGCCCGGGCGGCTACATCCACTGCGCCACCGACTGGCAGCCTTATGCCGAGCAGATGCTCGAAGTGCTGGCGGCCGAGCCCCTGCTGCGCAACACGGCCGAAGGCTACGCGCCCAAGCCCGCCTACCGGCCGCTGACCAAGTTCGAGAACCGCGGCATCAAGCTGGGCCACGGCGTCTGGGACCTGGTGTTCGAACGCGCCTGACCCCGCGCCGGCCGGGCGCCTAAGGGCTGCCCCGCATTCCTTGTTGGCCCTGAAATTGCTACACTTTTTTACTAGTATTAGCAAAAGGTGTCCGATGAACACGTCACGCAGGGAATGGCTGGGCAAGGCATACGGAGCGCTGCTGCTGGGCAGCGGCATCGGCATCACCCACCCGGCATGGGCGCAGACCGCCCGCGCCGCTGCCGGCACCGGCACCGGAGGCCCGGCACGCATCGTCCTCCTCGGGCAATCGGTGCCCCTGACCGGCGGCGCCGCCGAAATCGGCAGCGCCTTCGCGGCCGGCAGCCGGCTCGCCGTGAGCGACTTCAACGCACGCAACGCCTCCACCGGCCTGCAGCTGAAACTGGTGCAGCTCGACGACGGCTACGACGCCGCCCGCGCCACCGCCAATGCGCGCACCCTGCTCACCGCCCAGAAGGCCGACCTGCTGTTCGGCTTTGTCGGCACCGCCAGCAGCGACGCCGGCGCGACCGTCGCCACCCAGCAGGGCAGCCTGCTCTTCGCGCCCTTCGCGGCCTCCGACGCGCTGCGCGGCGCCGAGCATCCCAACGTGTTCCATGTGCGGCCCGGCATGATCGACGAGGCCCTCAAGATCGTGCGCCAGTGCGCCACCGTGGGGCAGACGCGCGTGGCGCTGGTGGGCGACGACGACGCCATGGGCCGCGCCGGCCTCGCCGCCGTGCAGCAGGCCATCACCGAACTCAAGCTCACGCCGCTGGTTGCGACCGCGCTGGTGCCCGCGGGCGGCGACAAGCTCGATGCGGCGCTGAAGACGGTGCAGCAGCAGTCGCCCCAGGCCATCGTGCTGGTCTCGCTCTCGGGCACCACGGCCAGCGCCATCCGCAAGCTGCGCAAGAGCGGCTACACGGGCAACTTCATGGCCTTCTCGATCGTCGGCATCGACCCGCTCTATGCGGAGCTGGGCAAGGACATCGGCGGCATCGTGATCTCGCAGGTGGTGCCGTCGCCGCGGCCGTCGGCCATCCCCATCGTCAAGGAGTACCTCGCGGCGGTCGACAACTCCGACCAGACCGCGTCCTACGAAGGGCTCGAAGGCTTCATCGCCGCGAAGGCCGTGGGCGAGGCGGTGCGCCGCGCGGGCCGCGGCTTCAACACCGCGACGCTGCAGCGCACGATGACCGCCATGACCGACTACGACGTGGGCGGCTTCCGCATCAACCTGCGCCCGGGCCTGCGCGACAACGTGCGCAGCATCGACTTGATCAGCATCTCGGCCGACGGCCGGGTACTCAGATAGGCTCGCCCCCAGGCTGCGCGCACTTCGTGTCGCTACGCCACCCCCCTACCGGGGGCAACACCAGCGGCCCGGCGAAGCCGGTTCCGCGGTGTTTCACGAAAGGGCCGTGAATGGGCGTGGGCACTACCCTGTGCTGACCAGCCGCTGCAGCGCATCGAGCGACAGCAGCTCGATGCGCCCATAGCCCAGGGCGACCACGCCCTCGCCCGCCAGCGCGTTGAGCTCCTTCGACAGCGTCTGCCGCGTCACGCCGAGCATCATCGCGAGCGCCTCTTGCGGCAGCATCAGCTCGCGGCGAAGGTGGACCGACTGCGTGGCGTCGCCGCGCGCCAGCACCAGCAGCCGGTGTGCCACGCGGGCGCGCAGGCTGCGCAGCGTCGCGTCTTCCGCCAGCCCATAGAGCATGCGAACGCGCGCCGCCAGCATCGCGGCGATGGCGTTGGAGAAGACCACGTCGCGCATCTGGCGGACAAAGGCCTCGGGCGGCACCACCAGCAGGTCGAGCGCCTCGAGCGCGGTGGCGTCGTGGGTGCGCGGCGAGCCGTCGATCAGCGTGATCTCGCCGAACCAGTTGCCGGGCTCCAGCACCGCGAGGATGGCCTCGCGGCCGTCCTGCCGCAGCGACGAGATCTTGATCGTTCCGGCCACCAGCCCATAGAAGCCGCCCCCCGCCGCCTGGATCGGATCGCCCTGGCGGAACACCATGGTGCCGCGCCGCACGTGGATGAGCTCGGCCGACGCCACCAGCGCGTCACGCTGCGCACGCGGCATGCTGGTGAACCACGGGTTGCCATCGAGCGCGGCGCGGTGCGGCGCAGAAAGGCGCGGCTTGGGGGAAGGAGGCATCGGAAAGAGTTAGCGGGCCATGAGGACAGGGGTTTACCTGCACCCCGCATTGTCAAATTCTTGACAGTTGAGCGTCAAGCGCAGGTCTACAGTGACCGCCACCCCACGGACCACAACGGAGACGACACGATGAGCGCACGCGCAAGTTTCACGAGCATGCAGGAAAGCACGCGCGAAGACTGGCAACTGATCGGCGGCGAGTTCATACAATTCACGGGTGGCCTGCCCGCGCGCGTGATCCGGCACCTGCAGATCCTCGAAGGCGACTACGGCGGCTTTCCGGTCGACCGCTACACCCATTCGCTGCAGACCGCCACCCGCGCCCTGCGCGACGGCCGCGACGAGGAGTACGTGGTGTGCGCCCTGCTGCACGACATCGGCGACACGCTCGGCAGCTTCAACCACCCCGACATCGCCGCCGCCATCCTCAAGCCCTTCGTGAGCGAGGCCAACCACTGGATGGTGCAGCACCACGGCATCTTCCAGGGCCACTACTTCTTCCACCACATCGGCCTGGACCGCGACATGCGCGACAACTTCAAGGACCACCCGCACTACGAGCGCACGGCCGAGTTCTGCGCGCTCTACGACAACCCCGCCTTCGATCCCAAGGCCGAGACCTTGCCCATCGGCGAATTCGAGCCCATGCTGCGTCGCCTGATGGCAAGCCCCAGGCAGAGCATCTACAAGTCGGCGCTGCAACAGCCCGCGACCGCCTGACCCCAGAAAGGAAACTCCCCATGAACGCCGCCTCCCCATCCGAAATCCAGAAACTCGTCTCCGCCGAGGAGTGGCAGCTTCGCGTCGACCTCGCCGCCTGCTACCGCCTCGTGGCGCTCTACGGCTGGAGCGACCTGGTGTTCACCCACATCAGCGCGCGCATCCCCGGCCCCGAGCACCACTTCCTGATCAACCCCTACGGCCTGATGTTCGACGAGATCACCGCGTCGAGCCTGGTCAAGGTCGACCAGCAGTGCAACAAGATCATCGAGTCGCCCTACCCGGTGAACCCGGCCGGCTTCGTGATCCACAGCGCGGTGCATGCGGCGCGCGAAGACATCCAGTGCGTGCTGCACACCCACACCCGGGCCGGCATCGCCGTGAGCGCGCAGAAAGACGGCGTGCTGCCAATCAGCCAGCAGTCGACCTTCGTGCTGGCCTCGCTGGCCTACCACGACTACGAAGGCGTGGCCTTCCGCGACGACGAGAAGCCGCGCCTGCAGGCCGACATGGGCAGCGCCAACTTCCTCATGCTGCGCAACCACGGCCTGCTGACCTGCGGCAAGACCATTGCCGACGCCTTCCTTTCGATGTACACCTTCGAGAACACCTGCCAGATCCAGATCGCGGCGCAATCGGGCGGCGGCGAACTCACGCAGGTGAACCCGAAGATCGTCGAGGGCGTGGGCCAGGCGATGAAGGTGCAAACCGGCGGCATGGGCGGCCAATTTGTCTGGCCCTCGCTGATCCGCAAGCTCGACCGCATCGACGACAGCTACAAGCAATAGGCAAGACGCGCCGATTCCGGTTTCCACGGCTGCCAGTGCCTGCGCGACAGGTGCCGGCAGCCATTTTTTTATCTGCGCGATGATGCGGGCATGGAACTGAGGCAACTGCGCTACTTCGTCAAGGTCTGCGAACTCCGCAGCATGGGCCGCGCGGCGGTCGAGCTGGGCGTGGTCACCTCGGCGCTGAGCCAGCAGATCAGCCGGCTCGAAGGCGAGCTCTCCACGCGCTTGCTGCAGCGCAGCTCGACCGGCGTCACGCCCACCGATGCCGGCATGGCCTTCCTGCACCAGGCGCAGCTCACGCTGCGCCATGCCGACGACGCGGTGCGCGCGGCGCAGCAGGCGCGCCTGTCGGGCCATGTGAGCGTGGGCCTCGCGCCCACCACGGCCACCGTGCTCGGCGTGCCGCTGATGCGGGCCATGCAGGAGCGCTACCCCGAGGTGCGGCTGCACATGGTCGAGGCGCTGTCGGGCCACCTCACGACGATGCTGCATGCGCGCCAGCTCGATCTGGCCGTGCTGTTCCAGACCGACACGCCGCGGCGCTGGAGCGTGGCACCGCTGCTGGCCGAGAAGCTCTTCGTGATCGCATCGCCGACGCTGGCACACCGCCCCACCGGCAGCAAGGTGCGCCTGTCGCAACTGGCCGAGCTGCCGCTGATCCTGCCGAGCGGCAGCCACGGCCTGCGCGCCACGCTGATGGCGGCCTTCGCGCGGGTGCGCGTGGCGCCGCGCATCGTCGCCGAGGTCGACGGACTCGCGCTGCTGATGGACGCAGTGCGCGCGGGCCACGGCGCCACCATCCAGCCCGGCGCGGCCACCGCCCGGCACGACCGCGACGACCTGGCACTCGCGCAGATCAGCGATGCGCACGTGGGCCGCCGCAACCTGCTCGTGAGCCTGTCGGACGACGAGCTCTCGCCCGCCGCATTGGCCGCGCGCGTGGTGGTCGCCGACACGGCCCGCGCCCTGGTGCGCGAGGGCCGCTGGACCGGCGCCAGTCTTCTCGAAAGCTGAACACCTGTTGCCTGTTCCGGCCTTTCGCGTGAAGGCCTCGCTCCCTAAAGTCTCCTGCATTCCAAGGAGACCCACGAGTGATCGATGTACTGGTTGTCGGTGGCGGCAATGCCGCGCTGTGCGCCGCGCTGATGGCGCGCGAGGCCGGCGCTTCCGTGCTGCTGCTGGAAGCCTCGCCCAAGGCGTGGCGCGGCGGCAATTCGCAGCACACCCGCAACCTGCGCTGCATGCACGACGCACCGCAGGACGTGCTGGTCGATGCCTACCCTGAAGAGGAATACTGGCAAGACCTCCTGAAGGTGACCGGCGGCCTGACCGACGAGCGCCTCGCGCGCCTGGTGATCCGCGCCTCGTCCAACTGCCGCGACTGGATGCGCAGCCACGGCGTGCACTTCCAGCCGCCGCTGTCGGGTGCGCTGCATGTCGCGCGCACCAATGCCTTCTTCATGGGCGGCGGCAAGGCGCTGGTGAACGCGTATTTCCGCAGCGCCGAGCGGTTGGGCGTGCAGATCCGCTACGACACGCCGGTGGCTTCGGTCGAGCTCGACGGCGACCGCTTCGTCGCCGTACGCACCGAGGTGGGCGAACGGATTGCAGCCAGGAGCTGCGTGCTGGCCTCGGGCGGCTTCGAATCCAACCGCGAATGGCTGCGCGAAGCCTGGGGCCGGAACGAGCGCGGCGAATGGCCGGCCGACAACTTCCTGATCCGCGGCACGCGCTTCAACCAGGGCGTGCTGCTGAAACACATGATCGACGCGGGCGCCGACAGCATCGGCGATCCGTCGCAGGGCCACATGGTGGCCATCGATGCGCGCGCGCCGCTGTACGACGGCGGCATCTGCACGCGCATCGACTGCGTCTCGCTCGGTGTGGTGGTCAACCGCGAAGCCCGGCGCTTCTACGACGAGGGCGAAGACTTCTGGCCCAAGCGCTATGCGATCTGGGGCCGGCTCGTGGCGCAGCAGCCCGGGCAGATCGCCTGGTCGGTCATCGACCAGAAGGCGATCGGGCGCTTCATGCCGCCGGTGTTCGCCGGCACGCAGGCGAACACGCTGGGCGAGCTGGCGCAGAAGATCGGTCTCGACGAAGCCACCTTCGTGCGCACCGTGCAGGACTACAACGCCGCCTGCCGCGTCGGCCGCTTCGACCACACCACGCTCGACGACTGCCGCACCGAAGGCCTCGTGCCTGCCAAGACGCACTGGGCACGCCCGCTCGACACCGCGCCCTTCCAAGCCTACCCCGTGCGGCCCGGCATCACCTTCACCTACCTGGGCCTCAAGGTGGACGAGACCGCGGCCGTGCGCTTTGGCGGCCGCCCCAGCCCCAACCTGTTCGTGGCCGGCGAAATGATGGCCGGCAACGTGCTGGGCAAGGGCTACACGGCCGGCGTCGGCATGAGCATCGGCACGGCCTTCGGCCGCATCGCCGGCACGCAGGCTGCACGCGCAGCCAGGAACCTTTCGAAGACTTCCCCGGAGACCGCCCTTGCAGCAGCTCACTGATCTCGTCGCACGCGCCCGTGCGGATGCCGACGGCATCGGCAGCAGCGCCACGCCCCGCGTGATCCCGATCCAGCCCGCCCTGCCGCTGACCGCCGGCGAGGGCGAGGTCGCGCGCATCCTGCAGATCTGCAATGCCTGCCGCTATTGCGAAGGCTTCTGCGCCGTGTTCCCCGCGATGACGCGCCGGCTCGAGTTCGGCAAGGCCGACACGCACTACCTCGCCAATCTCTGCCACAACTGCGGCGCCTGCCTGCATGCCTGCCAGTACGCGCCGCCGCACGAGTTCGCGGTGAACGTGCCGCAGGCGATGGCGCAGGTGCGCTTGCAGACCTACCACGACTACGCGTGGCCGCCCGCGATGGGCGCGCTGTACAGGAAAGCCGGCCTCACCGTTGCGCTGGCCCTGGCCGGCGGGTTGGCGCTGTTCCTGGTGCTGGCCGTGGCGATGACGGGCGCGCTGCTGCACGGGCCGCTTGCGGGCAACTTCTACGCGATCTTCCCGCACAACTTTCTCGCTCTGGTGTTCGGTGCGGTATTCGCCTTCGTGGTGTTCGCACTGGCAACGGGCGTGCGGCGCTTCTGGCGCGAGGTGTCGCCGGCGCAGGAGAACGCGCCGGGCGAAGTGGCCAGCGTGCGCGCCGCGGCCAGCGCCGAGGCCGCACACGACGTGCTGCGTCTCAGGTACCTCGGCGGCGGCCACGGCGAAGGCTGCAACAACGACGACGACCGTTTCACGCTGTGGCGCAGGCGCTTCCACCACTTCACCTTCTACGGCTTCATGCTGTGCTTCGCCTCCACCTGCGTGGCGACGCTCTACCACTACCTGCTCGGCCTGCATGCGCCCTATGCGCTCGCGAGCCTGCCGGTGCTGCTGGGCACCGCCGGCGGCATCGGCCTCGTGGTCGGTCCCATCGGCCTCCTGTGGCTGAACCTGCGGCGCCACGCCGCGCACGGCGACGCGGCGCAGCAGCCGATGGACCGCGGCTTCATCGCGCTGCTGCTGCTCACCAGCCTCACCGGCCTGGCCCTGCTCGCCTGGCGCGACACGCGCTGCATGGCGCTGCTGCTGGCAGTGCACCTGGGCGTGGTGATGGCGCTCTTTCTCACGCTGCCCTACGGCAAGTTCGCGCACGGCATCTTCCGCTCGGCGGCGCTCTTGAAGTTCGCGATCGAGAAACGGCTGCCCAGCCGGCTGCAGCTGGGCGCCGACTGAATGAGCCGAATCCGCCCCTCGAAAGGAACCCCGCAATGACGAGCCCCGGCCGCTGCTGAACCGCCTGGCCTGAATCAGTCCACTTTCACGACAACACCGAGACCTCACGACCATGAACCGAAACACCTTCCTTCGCACCGCCATCGCGACCGTGCTGCTCGCCGCCGGCGCCTCGTCCGCCAGCGCCGCCGACTGGCCCGCGAAGCCCATCACCCTCGTCGTGCCCTTCGTGGCGGGCGGCACCACCGACATCGTCGCGCGCACCGTGGGCCAGAAGCTCTCGGAGTCGCTCAAGCAGCCGGTGATCATCGACAACCGCGGCGGCGCGGGCGGCACCGTGGGCGCCACCATCGCGTCGAAGGCACCGGCCGACGGCTACACGCTGTTCCTCGCCACCATCGCGCATTCGATCGCGCCCGGCCTCTACAAGCACCTGGCCTACGACTTCCAGCGCGACTTCGACCCCGTGGCGCTGGTGGCCTCCACGCCCAACGTGCTGATCGTCAACGAGAAGGTGCCGGCCAGGTCGGTGGCCGAACTCGTGGCCTACATCAAGGCCAACCCGGGCAAGGTCAACTTCGGCTCGGCCGGCAACGGCAGCACCGAGCACATCTCGGGCGAGCTGTTCCGCTCGATGACGAAGACCGACATCGTGCATGTGCCCTACAAGGGCGGCGCGCCGATGATGGCCGACCTGATGGGCGGCCAGATCCAGATGGCGATCGAGACCAGCCCCTCGGCCGCACCGCACATCCGGGCCGGCAAGGTGCATGCGCTGGCCGTGACCACGAAGACGCGCTCGCCCGCCTACCCCGGCGTGCCGACGCTCGACGAGGCCGGCCTCAAGGGCTACGACATGACCACCTGGTTCGCGCTCATGGCCCCGCACGGCACCCCGCCCGAGATCGTGCAGCGACTGAACGCCGAACTCGCCCGCGCGGTGCAGCAGGCCGACGTGGCCAGGCGCTTCGAGGAACAGGGCGTGACGGCCGGCAACATGAAGCCCGCGGAGCTCGCGGCCTTCATCGGCGCCGAGACGACCAAGTGGGTCAAGGTGGCCAAGGAAGCGGGTGCGACGGCCGAGTAGCGCAACCGGGCAAGACATAGCCCTACGGACACGACGGAAACCCGCTTGCCCGGGGGCGGCATGCGTTGTCTGCAGAATAGCAGGCCATGCACGTCAGAAACCCCGCTTTCGCGGCCCTCCTTTGCCTCGCCTTCCTCTTCCCTCCCGCCTTCGCCGCCTCCGCCCCGGGTGACCCCACGGTGCCCGATGCGGCGGACGCGCGCATCGAGGCCCTGATCGCGCGCATGACCGTCGAGGAAAAGGCCGGCCAGCTCAGCCTCTACGGCCCGGCAGACGTCAATGTCCCCAACAACCCGCAGGCCGGCTGGCGCAACGGCCAGCAGGAGACGGCCGACGTGCGCGCCGGACGCCTCACCGGCCTTTTCAACAACGCGGGCCTCGAAGGCAAGCTGCGGCTGCAGCAGATCGCCGTGCGCGAGTCGCGCCTGGGCATTCCGCTGATCTTCGGCGCCGACGTGATCCACGGCTTTCGCACCATCTTCCCGATGCCGCTGGCCGAGGCCTCGAGCTGGGAGCCCGCGCTGGCCGAGCGCACCACGCGCGCGGCGGCGGTCGAGGCCACGGCCGACGGCTTCCGCTGGACCTTCGCGCCCATGGTCGACATCGCGCGCGATGCGCGCTGGGGCCGCGGCCTCGAAGGCGTGGGCGAAGACGTCTACCTCGCGCGCCAGTTCGCGGCCGCACGCGTGCGCGGCTTCCAGGGCAGCAAGCTGTCGAACGCCGATTCGATGCTCGCCACGCCCAAGCACTTCGCGGCCTACGGCGCCGCCGAGGGCGGGCTCGACTACAACAGCAGCGACATCTCCGAGCGCACGCTGCGCGAGGTCTACCTGCCGCCGTTCCGCGCGGCCATCGACTCGGGCGCGCTCTCGGTCATGAGCGCCTTCAACGAGATCGGCGGCATCCCCTCGACCGCCAACCCCGCGCTGCTCACCGGCGTGCTGCGCGACGAATGGAAGTTCAAGGGCTTCGTGGTCTCCGACTACACGGCCGACGAGGAACTCATCGAGCACGGCTACGCCGCCAACAGCCGCGAGGCCGCCAAGCAGGCCTTCATGGCCGGCACCGATGTGAGCATGCAGAGCGGGCTCTACATGCGCCACCTGCCCAACCTCGTGGCTTCCGGCGAAGTGCCGATGGCGCGGCTCGACGAGGCCGTGCGCCGCGTGCTGCAGGTGAAGCAGAAGCTGGGCCTCTTCGACGATCCGTTCCGCGGCCTCGACGGGCCGCCCGCCGCCCAGCGCGCGGAGAACCCCGAATTCATCGCGCTCGCCCGCGAGGATGCCCGCCGCTCCATCGTGATGCTGAAGAACGAGGGCCAGCTGCTGCCGCTGCCCAAGGCCGGCACGAAGATCGCGCTGATCGGACCCTTCGCCGAAGGCACCAAGGACCTGATGGGCTCCTGGAGCCTGTTCCCGGGCCAGTCGGCGCCGGTGGGCATCGACGAAGGGCTGCGCGCCGCGCTGGGCGCCGGCTCCTCGGTGACCATCGCACGCGGCGCGAACGTCGAGTCGCCGCTGCCCGGAGGCATCGAGGCCGCCGTGGCCGCCGCGCGCGATGCCGACGTGGTGGTGCTGGCCATCGGCGAGAGCCAGCGCATGTCGGGCGAATCGCGCTCGCGCAGCGACATCGGCCTGCCGCAGGCGCAGCAGGACCTGGCCGAAGCGGTGGCCGCCACCGGCAAGCCGGTGGTCGTGCTGCTGAGCAACGGCCGCGCGATGGCGCTCAAGGGCGCGGTGCGCAATGCGCGCGCCATCTTGGTGACCTGGTTCCTCGGCGTGCAGACCGGCCACGCGATCGCCGACGTGGTGTTCGGCGACTTCAACCCCTCGGGCCGGCTGCCGGTGAGCTTTCCGCAGACGGCGGGGCAGGTGCCCTACTACTACGGCCGCAAGCGCACCGGCCGGCCCTCGCCCGAAGGCGCCCCGGGCACCGCCTTCAAGACCCGCTATGTGGATGCGACGAACGAGGCGCTCTACCCCTTCGGTTTCGGCATCGGCTATGCACCGGTGCGCTACGACAGCGTCGAGCTGAGCCAGGAGCGGATGCCGCTCGCCGGCACGCTGCGCGTGCGCGCCACCGTCACCAACACCGGCATGCGCGAAGCCGAAGAGGTGGTGCAGCTCTACCTGGCCGAGCGCGCCGCGAGCGTGACGCGGCCGGTGCGCGAGCTCAAGGGCTTCCGCAAGGTGCGCATCGAACCCGGCAGGTCGACGGTGGTCGAGTTCACGCTCACCGCCGACGACCTGCAGTTCATCGGCCGCGACATGAAACCGGTGGCCGAACCGGGCGAGTTCGACCTGTGGGTGGCGCCTTCGGCCGCGAGCGGCATCCGCAAGAGCTTCGTTCTGGCGCGGGAATGATGGCCGGCGCGCATACTGGGCCACCTTTGCTGCTTCGAGGCCTCGCACGCGAGGCCCGCACCCTCCGATGCCGGGCTACCGAATCAAGCTGGAACGCATCACCATCGCGGGTGCCGACGACCTCGTCATCCGGTCGCTGCTCGACCGCCAGCAGTTCTCCGACCCGCTGGGTGCGGCGGCCGCACAAGGCATCTCCTCCGCGGCGTGGCCGATGTTCGGGCTGCTGTGGCCCTCGGGCGCGCAGCTGGCCGCGCGCATGGCGACGCATCCTGTCGCGACCGGCGCGCGCGTGCTCGAAATCGGCTGCGGCCTCGCACTCGCGAGCCTGGTCGGGCACCGCCGCGGCAACGACATGACCGCGAGCGACTGCCATCCGCTGACCGCAGGATTCCTGCTGGAGAACCTTCGGCTGAATGCGCTGCCGCCGATGAAATACCGCCGCGGCCACTGGGGCATGCGCGAGACGGGTGGCGAAGACGACGTGCGCGGCCTGTACGACCTCATCATCGGCAGCGACCTGCTGTACGAGCGCGATGCCGGCGGTTTGCTCGCAGCCTTCATCGGCCGCCATGCGAGCCCGGCCGCCGAGGTATGGATCGTCGATCCCGACCGCGGCAACCGCGCGGCCTTCAACCGGCAGATGGCCGACGAGGGATTCGGCATGTGCGAGGAGCGGCTGGATCAGCTCGCCGCCGTAGACCGCGCGGCCTACCGGGGCCGGCTGTTGACTTACCGGCGCGCGGGCGGCTGAGCGCCAGGCGCCATGTTCGGTCGCTGAACTGCGATGATGCTCGCCCAATGAAGTCCGGCTTCCCAACCCAACGATTCACGTTGACCGAAGTGGTCCCGCAGGTCCCTTCGGGTCTCACCTGTCGCTTTCTGCTGCCCGACCGCCGACAGACGGAGGGCAGGACCGTGCTCGTCGTTTCCTTCGAAGGGGAATACCCGCCGGGCAGTCTTGGCAACGCGCATGGCGCCTTCATCGCCACGTCCTCGCTGCACGGACTCAAGGCATTCGACGCCGACTGCGTGATCCTCGACTTTCGTGCGATGTCCTACAGCTGGGGCAACACACTGCGCCAGGTGTTCGACGATATTGCACAGTTCCGGGACGCCGGCTCGGGGCCGGGCGAGCAGCCCTTTCCCGTGCTGGCCGTCACCTCGATGCTGTCGCAAGCGGCCTTCCTGTCGCTGGTCACGCCAAGTGGGCGCTCGACCCCGCCCTGGCACTTCGATGACGTCGATGCGGCCATTGCCTACGGTGTCCGGAAGGCCAATGAATGGCTCGACCTGTAGGCCGCCAATGAACACACCAATACCCATCGGCCAACGCCTGGCCCTGGTCTCCGAAACGGACATCGAAAGCTACTGGTTCGATCCGGGCGGCTCCGTCGCCGCGACCCTGGGCAAGAAGAACGGGCCCGCATGCGGCCCGCTCCTGCACTACAGAGTGCTTTCCAAGGACAGTATCGAACTCTCCAGCAGCGAGCGCGTGTTCGCTACCTGGACCCGCATCGAGATCGATGGCGATGTCCTGCGCGCCGAGTGCGACGGGCACATCAAGACATTCAGCATCGAGTGACGAGGCGAAAACGGAAACGAAGAAACGGGCCAGGAGGCCCGTTCTTCATGGAGCCTGCCGATCGGAGATCGGCAAAGCTATCGGCTCAGAGGCCAGCTTGGCGCGTGAACGACACGCTGGGCTTCTTGTAGGCCTGCGGCACTTCGTCGCGGTAGAAGGCGCGGCGGTCGAGGCTGGCGAGCGGGTCGTGCGCCTTGGCGACAGCTTCGGCCTGGATCACCGAGCGGTCGGCGGTCGAGGTGAAGGCTTGCGCGCCGGCGCTGGCGCCATCGCTGTATTCATTGCCGACACGTGCGGCGGCAACGGCTTGCGGTGCAACTTCGGCACGCGACACACCGGAGTTCACGGTGAGCACGCCTTCATAGGTTTCGGCTTGCGCACCGGCAGCAGCCAGGAGCGAGAGGGCAGCAGCAGCGAGGATCTTCGAGGCATTCATTTCAATCTCCTAATGGGTTGGTTGGTGAAATGAAGTGTGATCCTGAAGCCCCTTGAAAAACCGCTGCAAAAGGAATCGCGGCGTTCACGAGATTGAAACAATCGGGGTTTGCACGGAACCGTTGCGCGCCCCGATTGTTAGCGCAACCTTAGTGCGAAATCATCCACGGCCGCTTCGAGGGGGCCGACTTGGCCCCGCTCGGCGCGGTCACCGTCGCGCTGCGCCGGGACGATCCCGCGCAGCAGCCGCAGCCCGCCGGATGCTTGAAGCGCGCATAGTCGCGCGAGCTGCCGGGCTCGTGCCGCGCACGCTCGTTGGTCTCCATGGCAGTGCGCGTGCCCGAGGCCATCAGCGCGAGCCGCGGTGCGGCCGAAAGTACGCGCGGCGACGCGCCGCCGCAGTCGGGGCACGCGGCCGGCTCGTCGCGCTGGGCCGAAGGCCGCAGCGCATCGAAGCCACCGCACCGCCCGCAGGCGTAGTCGTAGGTCGGCATGGGCGGCCCCGCCTTCAGCGCAGGTCGTGCGACAGCGGCATGTCGATGCTGCCGTCGATCATCTTCACCGGCCCCGAGGCATTCGGGTTGATGTCGAAGTCGAAGATGCCCGTGGGCAGCCACAGCGTGGCGCAGGAGTTCGGCACGTCCACCACGCCGCTGATGTGGCCCTGCACAGGCGCCGTGCCCAGGATCGAATAGGCCTGCGCGCCCGAGTAGCCGAACTTCTTCAGGTACTCGATGGCGTTCAGGCAGGCCTGGCGGTAGGCCACGTTCACGTCGAGGTAGTGCTGCTTGCCCGATTCGTCGACCGAGATGCCTTCGAAGATCAGGTAGTCGTTGTACTGGGGCGTGATCGGGCTGGGCTTGAAGATCGGATTCCTGATGCCGTACTTGGCCATGCCGCCCTTGATGAGCGTGACCTTCATGTGCACCCAGCCGGCCATCTCGATGGCGCCGCAGAAGGTGATCTCGCCGTCGCCCTGGCTGAAGTGCAGGTCGCCCACGCTCAGACCGGCGCCGTCCACGTACACGGGGAAGAACACCTTCGAGCCGCGCGACAGGTCCTTGATGTCGCAGTTGCCGCCATGCTCGCGCGGCGGCACGGTGCGCGCGCCCTCTGCGGCCGCCTTGGCGCGGGCCTCGCCGGTCATCTTGCCCATGTGCGCGGTGCCGGCGAACGGCGGGTTGGCGAGGCCGGGCACGCGGTCCGGGTCGGTGGCGATGAGCTTGCCCTCGCGTTCGTTCCACATGTCGAGCATGGGTTTGTCGGGCAGGCAGCCGATCAGGCCGGGGTGGATCAGGCCCGCGAAGTTGACGCCGGGAATGTGGCGCGAACTCGTGAACATGCCCTTGAAGTCCCAGATCGATTTCTGCGCTTCGGGGAAATGATCGGTGAGGAAGCCACCGCCGTTCTTCTTCGAGAAGAAGCCGTTGAAACCCCAGAGGCTGTCCTGCTTGGCGCCGATGTCGAGCAGGTCCACCACCAGCAGGTCGCCGGGCTCGGCGCCCTTCACGCCCACCGGGCCCGAGAGGTAGTGCACCGTGCTCAGGTCGATGTCGCGCACGTCGTCGGCGCTGTCGTTGTTCTTGATGAAGCCGCCGGTCCAGTCGAAGGTCTCGAGGATGAAGTCGTCTCCGGGGTTGACCCAGCAGGCCATCGGAATGTCCGGATGCCAGCGGTTGTGGATCATCTCGTTCTCGGTGGGCGGCTTGGTCAGGTCGACCTTGATCAGCGTGTCCGTCATTTGCAGTGGCTCCTGGGGTTGTGGTTAGACAGAGAGGTAGGCTTTGATGTGATCGACGTCGGTCTTGTCGCGCGCGGTCTCATGCATCAGGCGTCCGCCTTCGATGACGAACAGCCGGTCGGCCACGTCCATCGCGAAGCTCAGCACCTGCTCGGACACGACGATGGTGATGCCGCGCAGCTTGCGGATCTCGTTGAGCGCCTTCGCGATGTCCTTGATGATCGAAGGCTGGATACCCTCGGTGGGCTCGTCGAGCAGCAGCACCTTGGGGTCGGTGACGAGCGCGCGCGCAATGGCGAGCTGCTGCTGCTGGCCGCCCGAGAGGTTTCCGCCCTTGCGGCGCTTCATGTCCCACAGCACGGGGAACAGCGCGTAGATTTCCTCGGGGATGTGCTTGGTCTTCGAGTTCTCGAGGCCGGTCTGGATGTTCTCTTCCACCGTCAGCGTCGGAAAGATCATGCGGCCCTGCGGCACGTACGCAATGCCCTTGGCCACGCGTCTGAAGCTCTCGTCGCGCGACACGTCCTGGCCCGCGACCTCGATGCGACCGCTCCTGATCGGCAGCACGCCCATGAGGCTCTTGAACAGCGTGGTCTTGCCCATGCCGTTGCGGCCCATGATGGCGACGGTTTCGTTGGCATGGCCCTCGAACGAGATGCCGTGCAGCGCTTCGCTCTGGCCGTAGGCGGTGTGCAGGTCTTCGACCTTCAGCATGATGTTGCTCATTTCAGGGGCTCCTCGGGTGCTCTTGTTCGGGGCGCGTGCACAGGACACCGGGTACTCCCCTCCGCGAATGTCCCCCGCCTTCGGCTCCTCCTTTATTTCGCTGCGGGGAGCACCCGGTGCCCTGTGCACGAGGGCACGCTGTGGGTTCGCGGCCGATCAACCCGTGCGCTGAGCGATCACGCCGATGGGGTGCCTTGTGCAGCGAAATAAAGGAGGAGGCCGCAGGCCGGGGGACATTCGCGGAGCAAGGCACCCCGTCGGCGGGATCGCGCCCTGAATGCCCCACAACGCGACGAATCGAAAAGCAGGACTTCATCTAGTGCCCCAGGTAAACGTCGATGACCTTGGGATCCGCCTGCACCTTCTCCATCGGCCCTTCGGCCAGGATCTTTCCCTGGTGCATCACGGTGACCTTGTGCGCGATCTGCTTCACGAAGGCCATGTCGTGCTCGATGACGATCACCGCGCGGTTCTGGCAGATGCGCTTGAGCAGTTCGGCCGTGAGCTCGCGTTCGCGTGCACTCATGCCGGCGATGGGTTCGTCGAGCATCAGGAGTTCGGGCTCCTGCATCAGCAGCATGCCGATCTCGAGCCACTGCTTCTGGCCATGACTCAGGAGGCCGGCCTCGGTGCGCAGCTTGTCGGCCAGCCCGATGTCTTCGGCCACGGCCTGCACCTTGGCCTTGACCTCGTCGTCGCACTTGAAGGCCAGCGCGCCGAACACCGAGCGGCCCTTGGGAAAGGACACTTCGAGGTTCTGGAACACGCTGAGGTTCTCGTAGATCGACGGCGTCTGGAACTTGCGGCCGATGCCCAGCCGCACGCGCTTGTGCTCGGCCATCTTCGTGAGCTCGGTGTTCTTGAACTTGATGCTGCCGCCGCTGGCGCGCGTCTTGCCGCAGATCAGGTCCAGCAGCGTGGTCTTGCCCGCGCCGTTGGGGCCGATGATCACGCGCAGCTCGTTCTTGTCGATGTAGAGCGTCAGGTCGTCGATGGCCTTGAAGCCGTCGAAGGAGACCGTGAGGTCTTCCACGGCGAGCGCGAAATCGGTGTTGCTCATGATGGGGCTCCGGGGTTCAGGCGCGCTGGCTGCCGACACCTTCGGGCAGGTGGGGTTCGGGGGATGCGGTCGGCGCCACCGGGGCCGGAGGCGTCGTCGGCACGGCGGGCGGCGGCCGTACCGCGGCCTGGCGCAGCGCCTCGCGTCGGCCCTTCCACCACGGGCGGATCCTTTCTTCCCAGAGGCCCGCGAGCCCCATCGGGAAGGCCATGGTCACACCGATGAAGAGCCCGGCCATCAGGAAGAGCCACAGGTCCGGAAAGCTCTCGGAGAACAGCGTCTTGCCCGCGTTGACCAGCAGCGCGCCGTACACCGCGCCCACCAGGCTCATGCGGCCGCCCACGGCGCAGAAGATCACCATCTCTATCGACGGCACGATGCCCACGAAGCTCGGCGACATGAAGCCCACCTGCAGCGCGAACATCGCGCCGCCGATGCCCGAGAGCCCGGCCGCGAGGCAGAAGATGAAGACCTTGAAGTTCGACACGTCGTAGCCCGAGAAGCGCACGCGGTCTTCCTTGTCGCGCATGGCGAGCAGCAGCGTGCCGAGCTTGCTGGTCTGGATCCAGCGGCACAGCACGATGCTGGCCACCAGCAGGCCCACGCAGACGTAGTAGAGGATGTACTTGGCGCTGTCGGTGCGCGTGTCCCAGCCCAGCAGTGTCTTCAGGTCCGTCATGCCGTTGACCCCGCCCGTGTATCCCTGCTGCCCGATGATGAGCACGGTGCAGATCAGCGCCACCGCCTGGGTGATGATCGCGAAGTACACGCCACCCACGCGGCGCTTGAACATCGCGAAGCTGACGAGCCAGGCCAGCGCCATCGGCGCGAGCACCACCAGCGCCAGGCTCAGCGGCAGGCTCTTGAACGGCAGCCACAGCGCGGGCAGCTCGGTGATCTGGTTCCAGTCCATGAAGTCCGGAATGCCGGGGGTCGACTGGATCTTGGTCGTGACCGGGTCCGAGGCCTCGAGCTTGAGGAACATCGCCATCGCATAGCCGCCGATGCCGAAGAACACGCCCTGCCCCAGGCTCAGCACGCCGCCGTAGCCCCACACCATCACGAGCCCCACGGCGACGAAGGCATAGGTGAGGTACTTGCCCACGAGGTTGAGGCGGAAGATGTCGAGCGAGAGCGGCAGCACGACCGCCAGCAGCAGCACCAGCAGCAGCAGGCTGCCGAGCTGGTAGCGCAGGATCGAGGCCTTGATGAAATTCATCATCGGAACGTTCTCCAGGAAGGAATCGGGTTCATCAGCGGCGGACCTTGACGGCGAAGAGCCCCTGGGGCCGCATCATCAGGATCAGCACGATCAGCGAGAGCGTCAGCACCTTGGCCATCGAGCCGGTCATGAAGAACTCCGAGACCGACTGCGTCTGCGCAATGCCGAAGGCCGAGACCACGGTGCCCAGCAGGCTCGCGGCGCCGCCGAAGGTGACGACCAGGAAGGCGTCGACGATGTAGAGCGAGCCCGAGGTCGGCCCGGTCGAGCCGATGGTGGTGAAGGCCGCGCCCGCCATGCCGGCAATGCCGCAGCCGATGGCGAAGGTCAGGCGGTCGGTCTTCATGGTGTCGATGCCGGTGGCATTGGCCATCGTGCGGTTGGCCACGGTGGCGCGCACCCTGAGGCCCCAGCGGCTCTTGTGCAGCGCGACCAGCACGCCGCCCGTGACCAGCGTGGTGAGCGCCAGCACGAACAGGCCGTTGATCGGGATGTCGAGGCCTTCATGCGGCGTCCACGAGCCCATGAGCCATTCGGGCAGCGTCGGGCTCACTTCCTTCGGGCCGATGAAGGTGCGGAAGATCTGCTGCAGGCCCAGGCTCACGCCCCAGGTGGCGAGCAGCGTGTCGAGCGGGCGCTTGTAGAGGTGCCGGATCAGCCCCCACTCCACCAGCCAGCCGACGATGAAGGCGAACACGAAGGCCAGGCCGATGGCGATCGGAAAGTAGTACGGCATGAAGGACGGCGCCATCCGCTCCGTCACCTGCGCGGCGAGGTAGATCGAATAGGCGCCGATGGTCATGAACTCGCCATGCGCCATGTTGATGACGCCCATCTGGCCGAAGATGATCGCCAGCCCCAGGCCCATGAGCAGCAGCACCGCGAAGAGGCTCAGCCCCGCGAAGCCCTGCATGAGGCCGATGTTCATCATGTCTGACAGAGTCATGGAGGATTCCTGTATTGGCTGTTGGCTCCTTCCCCTTCCGGGGGAAGGTTGGGATGGGGGCAGGCAGAGCGCGCCCATTGGTGGCTCCGCTTGCCCCCACCCCTGCCCTCCCCCAGAGGGGGAGGGAGAAAGTCATCAGGGGTTTATTGATAGCCTTTGGGAAACGGATCGGGCTTGATCAGCTCACTCGATTCCGCCACCACCTTGAACGTGCCGTCGAGCTGCCCCTGCCCGATGCGCGCCTTGCTCCACAGGTGATGGTTGGCGTCGAGCTTCACGTAGCCTTCAGGCGCCGTCTTCAGCTCGATGCCGGGCGAACCCGCCACGACCTTGTCCACGTCGAAGCTGCCGGCCTTCTCCACCGCCGCCTTCCACAGCCACGGACCGAGATAGCCCGCCTGCGTCACGTCGCCGATCACCGCGTCCTTGCCGTACTTGGCCTTGAACGCCTCCACGAACTTCTTGTTGTTCGCGTTGTCGAGCGACTGGAAATACTTCATCGACGAATAGAAGCCCGCGAAGTTCTCGCCGCCCACGCCGGTCATTTCGTCTTCGGTCACCGCCAGCGTCAGCAGGAACTGCTTGTCGCCCGTGATGCCCGCGGCCTTGAGCTGCTTGTAGAAGGCCACGTTCGAGCCGCCCACCACCGCCGCGAAGATGCAGTCGGGCTTGGCGACCTTGATCTTGTTGATCAGCGAGTTGAAGTTGGTGTGGCCCAGCGGGTAGTACTCCTCGCCCTTGACCGAGCCCTTCTGGAAGTTCTCGATGTGCTTGCGCGCGATCTTCATCGAGGTGCGCGGCC
>Ga0102589_1000237_pt1 | contig 139027 bp, 139 predicted proteins | sample AraplaMF_Col_mLB_FD_76858 | JGI IMG/M metagenome (GOLD analysis project Ga0102589, IMG submission 76858) | Arabidopsis root microbial communities from the University of North Carolina, USA - plate scrape MF_Col_mLB | ecosystem: Host-associated > Plants > Roots > Endosphere | place: USA...
TCACTAGACTTTTTAATTAAGCTCTCCTCTTTTTTTTACGATTGAGCAGGGTTTTCTTAAGTATTGTCATTTTGTTATATCAGAACTAACTAATTTTCATGGTAGTTGAATAACAGTCTTTCATATTGCTTCAATTTTCCAATCATACTATCACCAGCTGCAATTAAATATCCATGATGATTCTCACAAATCACCCAGTCGAATTTCTTTGAAACAATATAATATTCAAACGGGGTACTTTCTTTTATTACTTTTTGAATTGAATTTATCGTACCTTCGTAGACCCAAAACTTTGGTTCTTCTCTTTTTTCCTCGACAAAGAACCAAAGTCTTTCTTTTTCATTGATTAAAGCATTTAAATATTTAAAACCATCATTTTTCTCAAACTGAACACCATAATCATCATTAAACAACTCCCAATACCAAAATACTTTATTTGTTAAAGTACCCAAAAATCATTATGATTTCTAAATCCATTTCTCCCCCTTCAGTCAATCATTTTAGAATTTCATTACAAAATTAATAAAAGTTCAATAGTATATTTAGTTTTTTGACATGATTTACTTAATACATATTTTTTTTGACAAAAACTTTAAAATTAAAATCAATTTTTAAGAGAAATTATTAAAATAAGATTAAAGGAATATAATGGAAATTAAAGGAATATTAATCAAAGCATAATATTAGTCTGATGTTTTAAATAATCTTAATAAGGAGTGCAATTAATGAAAAAGTTAAAATTGGGGATTTATTTAGGAATAGGATTACTATTACCTATACCAACTATTGCTGCTGAAACACATTTTCATAATGACCCTCCATCAGTTGATGGAAAAGAAATACGCTGGGGAACATCTATTGGAACAACTTTTTATACTGGTGAGCGTGATCATGCAATATCCAAATGGAATGCACTAGGAACAATAAATATTGCAGGTGATACTCCATTTGTTATCGAAGATTTATCATTTGATGATTATTATAAAGAAGATAACAATTTAGCAAGATGGTTTCCTTTTTCCGGAGTAGATTTAATTACACCTAATGTTTACAATTTCGAGGCAATGACTCTTAATCAAAGAAAGAAAAGTATGATGCATGAATTTGGACATGCATTGGGACTAAATGAGCATACAGAAACTCCGGGAAGTATTATGTTGCAAGGCAAAATATCTCAAACTGAATTAAGTCAGCACGATAAAGATGATTATTATAAAAAATGGGGTAAATAAAATTAAGGAAGGTGAATGTATGTTAAAAAAAATAACGATTACTACAACTATTCTTGCAGTTTTTTCTATTCTATTATTTTCCTTTCAAAGTCCCCCTAAAACTAAAACCATAATAAAAGATGGGGATTTTGTAATGGATATAACTAATAAAAACGAATTAGTTGGAAATTCGGAAAATGTTTTTATTGGTAAAGTGATTAGAAAAGTAGGAACAACTACAACTAAATATTATGCACCTGAGACACAATTCGAAGTAGAGGTTCTTAAAAATATAAAGGGTGAATTAGAAGGGAATGAAATCATAAATCAAGAAATAGGATATTATGTGGACGAAAAAGGAGATAAATATCTAACTAAATATGATAAACAAGAATTTTTAAAAGAAGGAGAAATGTATCTATTCGCAACTATATATTCTCCAAAAAATGACTGGCATAACCCTGTACCATACTATGGTGAATTACCTATAAAAAATCTTAATATTGATAATGTTTCAAATGAATATAAAACAGCATTTAAAAATCAGGTAATATCAGAAATTCATAAAAAACATAAAAATAGTGAATTTGAAAAAGGAAGAGTGAAACATAAAAGTTAATTAAAAACATTACTAATATTATGCATATTGAAAAGTAATGATTAAAAATCATTACCTTTTTTATTAATTAGTACTTTATAAAGTGTATATACTAGTCATGTATAACCTTTATTTAATGTTGCCACATTGATCAGCATAGATGTCTACCATGGAAGAACGTAAATTATTCCATTCACTGTTATGAATAGTTCATGGATGGCTAACGCATGCGTTAGTTGAATAAGGAATTGCTATAAATTTACTCTTAATCAAAATAGTGTGGATTGTTATGTCGAATACAACCGAATAGATAACATGTGCTTTCAATACTAGATATAGAATCTAAAAGTGGACGTTGATCGTTTAAAATTTTTTGAAGTGACTTCTGATAATAAGAAATATCAGACCATTCATCCTCAATATACTCCTGCTTTTCTTATATAACTAACGCATACTCTGGTTTCGGAAAAAGATCATTCAAGGAATTAATAAAAAGCAAATCCATGGAAAAGGATTTGCTTCAAATTTTAAAACATTATTTTAGATGATACTTGTAAGACTAGTAAACACCAATATACTTGCACTTATAAAAATTATAGACCAGACTATTTTTCTTAATTTGTATTGATAAATTCCTATGATTAAGAAACCTATTAAAAATATATAATGAAAACTAGTTGAAAAGCTAAAAGGATTTTTAAATATAGCCTTTACCAAAAATCCCAAAACAATAACATATAGAATTATATATATAATTTGGGATGTTTTCTTTATCAAAATCAATTACCTCCTAATTTAATATGGCTTTTGTCCAAACCACCAACTTCCGTAAGATACGAAAGTTTGATCAAAAATAGCTCCTCTAATATCGAAATGAGACTTTATATTTTGGTATCTATAAGCGAATTGCTTTGATCCGTATCCAGTTGATACCATATTTTTTGTTTTGTATAAACTCCATTGTACATAACCGTCTATAACATAACCAACTAATAATGTACGTAAACCTATGACACTAGCCCAGTTGCCTATTGTAGAAGCAACGGTGGAGGTTGCAATTGATACACCTATTATAGCAGCACCAGAAATAATTCCTCCAACAATTGTGGCTGCAACTCCAATTGAAAAAATTACCTGTTTAAAAGAACTTTTATAAGTTGTAACGAAAACAGGGTCCCAATCGCTAGTACTCGTAGCACTATATGTACTATCAGGTACGCTAAGGCTATAAGCCATTGGATTTGGATCATCTATATAAATCGCACCTTCAGTAGTTTTTTCTATAGGGATTTGTTGTCCATCTAAGGTTAGATAATTATTATTCGTATCATAAATAGCAACATGTTCTTCTACATTATCTGTAACGGTATGCACACTAACAGTTGAATCATCAATTTGTTGAATTGAATAGTCAATATTGGTTCCTTCCGAATTTAATGTAAACGATTGTGAAGTATCTGTAGATTGGAAATTAAGGATTTGTACTGGAGAATCAGCTTTTACTTTAGTATGTGGAATAATACAAAAACCAATTATTACAGTGAAAACGGTTAAATTAGCTACTAATTTAAAAAATTTGCTAGTTTTCAAATTAATAAACGCCCCTTTTTGGAATTTATTACCACTGGTTAATTTTACTAAATACTCCTGGGACTTATTACATAATTTTGTTTTTTTTGTAGTCATTAATTCTTAGTGGTTTAAAAACTGTATTGTTTAGACTTATTAAGTAGTTTTTTTATGAATATCGCATTCATATCTTGTTTACATAATGATCTTTATCGGTAATATAAAAAAGGATCTTCCCTGGAAGGTCCTTTTTACTTATAAAACTAAAGTTCCAGTTATAAAATTCCCCCAAGTATCTTTTAGATATAAACTAATATATTTTTATTAATGAACTTTTACATAAGTATTTGGTAATAGAGAAGGATCGTTCTATTGATTGATCTTTCTTTAAATATAAAGAGATTAAGGGGGAATTAAATGAAATTTTTAAAATTAGTTTCAATTGGTTTACTAGTATTTTCATTAACCTTAACTTTAACAATTTTTGGATTACCTATTAAAGGGAAAGCAGAAACACCAACACCTGATGTTGTTGGAGGTGTTACAGTAGATGGATCTTTTCAACAAAGAGAAATAATTAGTGAGACCATGGTTGGCGATACACTAGTAACAGAATACGCCCCTTTGCCAGACGAAATTAGCTTTACTCATACAACAGAAGGAATAGTTGAACCAGATTGTGCTACCTGTAATCATTCTACATATACAAAATCAAGTCAATGGTTAGAAAATTCTGATTACAAATTCGGATGGCACCCTGAATCTACTGGTTACCTAAGAGTTAGTGGATATTGGTTTAGTTTGGATAAAAAGAATTATTCTTTTGGTGTTTCATATGGACCTTTGTCTATATCTGTTTCAAAATCAGGTAGTGGTTACTTTATAAACGCAGACTATAGTAGATGGAGTAGACCAGCTATATTTGGTGAATATTGGGTAACAAGATATCTTGTAAAAGAATACTCACCTGCTAATATATTAATTAGAACATATTATCAAAATATTCCTTGGGCACAAAAAACTTATATAAAGATTTTATATCAATGAAAATAAATAAATAAAAAGCTACTTTTTAAGTAGCTTTTTATTTATTTATCTATTTTTTACAATCTTTCTTGCAACAGTATATTGCCCTTCGCGTTCTACGGCTATAACACCTTCTATCCCATCTTTATTTATCTCTTGTTCTTTTATCTTAAATAATCTTGTGCTTTTTGAAAGTTTAATAGCATCTCCGTCTGATTTTAAATGGCTTTTTACCTCATTAGATATTTTACCTATTTCTTTTTCTAAATCACTTTTAGATACCGGTTCGTTAGTAACTATGTATTCCTGTTTTCCCCACATAAATGTTGGATCTGAGATGGAGGGTTCTTTCTCACAAGCAGATAAAATTAATATTAAAGATAATAAATTAATAAAGAATTTTTTCATTTAATACCTCCTTATTTATTACTATTAAAGTAAATTCAATTTATATATATGAAATTCCTATTTATATTATTGGCCATAAACTTGGGGGAAATTAGTTCCAAGTTTCTTCAATTCTTTTCATCCTTTAACCGTTAACATTTATTATATCAATCTTTATTCACCTAAACTGCCAGTTAGTCCAATAAAAAAAGTCGCATTAGCGACTCGTGATATTGTTCAGCTAACGCGCTCGTTAGTTGAATAAGTTCCGTCATTCAAATTATTACTTTAAAATCCCTGGGTTAATAATAATCTCTTTTTCTATAATTTTTGCTACGCCTGAAATAGTTGCTATTCCATATGTGCCAAGTATCGTGGGACGATGTTGTATCTCAATCCCATTCTCTTTACAATACTTACCATTTACAATATTATAAAATCCGAAGTCCAACTTTCGTTCTGCTTCAGTAATAATCTCATTTCCAACAGTATAGAATAATCCTTTCTTCCAATAGCTACTATCAACAATTTCCGGATTAATTAATAGATTTTCATAGTCTGCCTTAAATTTGTCACAGTTTAATTCTGTTGTCTTTATATTAAAAATAAAAACCAAACTTTTCTCATGAATAAAAGGACTCTTCTCAATGTGATTAATTTCTGCATTAATTACTTTGCCATAGAAAAAAATGTTCTCTCTTGGACTTAACACAAAGATGTCACCATCACTTGGAGCCACCTTAGATTTTTTGATAGTTCGTAATTGATAGTCTTTCGGTCTCATTTGTTTCAAGGCATCTAGCTTTTCTTTCACTTCATCAGGTTGAGAAGAATACCTTTTCTTCCATTCATTTGCTATAGGATTATCATTCATATCTTTTAAAAACATTGACTCAACCCTTTCTCTACTTTAGCCTCTCAATAAAATTCTCCGAACATATAATGAAATCATTCAAAATACATTAACTCAACATTAACTAACTCTAACTCATTTTAACATTTCTTATTCAACCATTATGCCCGTTACTTCAATAAAAAAAGTCGCATTAACGACTCGTGATCTTATACAACTAACGCATGCGCTAGTTGGATAAGTTAGTGAATCTAATCTTAAATTTTTTTACATTGGTATGTATCCTTTTGAAAGGTAAATATTTATTACAACGGGTAGAAAACTAAAGAGCATTAATTTACTGCTCCCCCATTTTTATATCACAACTAAATATAATATAATTTACCAATTTTTTTAAAATATTAATGAACATATCCTATTAAAGAATATGTTCACTAAATTTAATTTTTTATTCATTCTGGAGAATTTCAACAAAATTCCTGTAAATTATGAAAAATCATAACAACTTATAAATTAGTTGAAGAAGATTTGTTCTGGGCAATTTCTTCTTCTATCATTTTCCGAAGGATAAATTTCTGAGTTTTTCCACTAGCATTTCTCGGCATGCTATCAGAGAAAATATAGTTTCTTGGGCGCTTATAGTTTGCTAGTTTGTCACTATTTTTACAGAAAAGGTCCAGTTCTTCACTTGATAAATTAGGGTCTTTAGCTACAACAAAAGCTATGACCAACTCTCCCCATCTGTCATCAGGCTGACCGATGACTGCAACATCAAGGATACCAGGATGATCATATAACACATCTTCAACTTCACGTGGATATACATTTTCACCTCCGCTAATAATCATGTCATCCATTCGATCCTTTACAAACAGAAAACCTTCTTCATCGAGATAGCCGATATCACCAGAATGGTACCACCCTTTATACATAGCTTTTCCTGTTGCCTCTTCTCGATTTAAATATCCGGCCATCATACTTGGGCCTTGGACTATAATCTCACCAGGTTCGTAAGGAGGTAGAATATCTTCTGGATCAGAAGGACCGTCCTCATTCGGTCTCACAATTCGAATTTCATGATTCAAAATAGCTTGCCCAGCCGATCCAGCCTTTCGAATTTGATCTTCTTCAGCTAAAATCGTTATGGCAGGACCCATTTCCGTCATTCCGTAAGCTTGAACTAGATTCACATTAAGTTTCTCCTGACAAGCTTTGACAAGTATAGGAGCCATAGGTGCTGCCCCATACAATCCAAGATTCAAGCTAGAAATGTCGTACTTATCCACATCCTCCTGAAGAAGCATATTCCACATAGTAGGGGCTGCAAAGAATTTTGTGATTTTTTCTTGTTCAATTACCTGCAAAACTTGGGAAGGCTGAAAATGGTGCATGATTACGTTCGAAGCACCAATATGAACACGAGGCAAGAAAAAACAATGCAACTCAGCACAATGGAACATTGGAGCCACAATCAGCCCTCGATCATGTTGAGAAAGTTTGGTAGACTGAATCAACACCAAGCTTTGTTCCACCATTTCACGATGTCGATGTATAACGCCTTTGGGCCTACCTGTCGTCCCACTTGTATACATAATCGCATATGTATCCGTTTCATCCACTTTTTCTGCTTTGAATTGATCAGAAGCTTGTGCTACTTTTGTTCTATAGTGTTTAGCGAATTTAGGAGAGTCTTGATCTGTATACCAAAAAGATATGTGTTGAAATCGATTTTCAATTCTTGATATGACTGGTTCCAAGTTCTCTTCAAATAGAACAACCTTCGGTGAGGCATCTTGTAGAATGAAAGCAACTTCTTCAGACATGAGACGGAAATTGATTGGATTAAAAATTGCCCCTATCTTGGCACAAGCAAAAAAAGCTGTCGCCAATTCCTCCCGATTAAACAAAAACGTTGAGACTCGATCACCTTTTTTCACACCTTCCGACTGTAATGCATTTGCTAGCCGGTTCACTTCTTTATCCCACTCTGCATATGTCATACGATGCTTACTTCTAGTATCGTACAAAGCTTCTTTTCCTGGGAACTTTTTAACAGCTAAGTCAAAGATTTTACCTATAGTGATTGTCATCGCTATACCTCCCGATTTAAACTATGAGTCTCACTCAAGCGCTCTCCCTTTTCTGAAACTCACATCACACCTCTCCAATTCTCCAATTTATATAAAATTAACATAACAATTGTTCGAATTTTCAAAATATGATTTAAACTAATAATTCTAGTTCGTAAAGCTACATTCCTGTTTAACATTTGTCCGATTTTATAAAAAGATTTTTTTTCTATTATCTCAACTAACTTTCCAGGTAGGTGAATAAAAAAAACAGCAATGAGCTCCTCACACAGACTTTTAATCAAGATTTTCGTCAATAATACTTTTATGAAAGAATTATTGGAGGAATTTTACTAATGTTATTATCTACTACTTGGCAAAGTTACTATAATGATAAATTAATTGAAGGATATTCATTAATTACATTACAAGCTTATCAAATACAATCAAATCTATTAATTAAACATTTTGGTGATATCGCAATTGACCAAATTACTACTGATGGATTGAAACATGCAAGTCTGGCACATCGTGTGCGTTTTATTAAATCATTTTTTCGTTGGGCGCATGAAGAAGGTAAAATCCCAAAAAATCCTTCCTCAAAACTAAAAGAACCGAAGTCAGGAACTCGAATCCCTAAATTCTTAACTGAAAAAGAAGTTGAGCACCTTCGAGAAGCATGTCAAACGGCAAAAGAACATGCAATAATTGAATTTATGTATTCATCAGGATGTAGGATAGGTGAAATTGTATTAATTAATAGAAAAGATATAAATTGGTCTAATAACTCTGTGATTGTACGAGGAAAAGGTGATAAGGAAAGAGAAGTTTACTTCAATTTTCGATCTGAGATTTGGTTAAATCGGTATTTAAATGAGCGACAAGATGAAGATGCCGCGCTATTTGTAACAGAGAGAGCCCCTCACAGATTAAGTATCGCTCAAACACGATATATCATAAAAAATGTTTCATTACGTTCAGAGTTTAATAAGGAAATTTCACCACACCAACTTAGACACAGTTATGCAACTCATTTAATGGATAATGGTGCTCCTCTTGATGTAATACAAAGTTTATTAGGTCATGAAAAGAGTGAAACAACACGCATTTATGCCAAACTAAGCGGAAAACAACGACAAGATCATTATAGTAAATACTTTTAAGAATAGGACCTTAAAAAGGTCCTTTTCCCTATAAAATATATTATTCAATTATAAAACACGACCCATTTTGTGAATCTTTTCACTTAAACTAACCGGCCCATTTAGTTTAAGTGTAAACATTCACAATCGTTATATTCATTTCACCATTTAGTTGAATAAGAAGTTCACTAAATAATAAAAAACTTAAAGGGACAAATTCAATAATAGAATTTGTCCCTCTATGATTTTTTTCATTCCAAATGATAAAGATATGGTTACCAAAGTTTTTCGAAGATCACACTATTTAATCAAAATTGAAATCTCTGAAAATCCATGATTTGTTTTATGCACTTCGATTACAGCTGGCATTGCATCTTTTACGTCTTGTACGTGGGATATTACTCCAATTAGTCGTCCTGATTTTTGTAGTTGGATGAGTGTGTCAATTGCTTTCGATAATAATTCCTCATCTAATGAACCGAATCCTTCATCTATAAATAATGTATCGATTGAGACACCACCTTGATGTGCTTGAATAATATCTGCCATGCCAAGTGCTAAGCAAAGAGAGGCGTTAAACTGTTCTCCACCAGATAGCGTTTTAACATCACGTGCTAAACCGGTATACGAATCGTAAACTTCTAAACCTAACCCACTTTGTTTTCTACCTTTTTCAACTGTCTCTTTTCTCTGCAGTTGGAATTGGCCATTTGATAAATGGTCCAAACGAATGTTGGCTGATTCAATTATTTGCTCAAAATAATCTAATAAAACATAACGCTCAAATGATATCATTTTATCATTATCGCCTTTCGTAACTTTATATAAATCATTTAATCCAGCTAGTAATTTTTCTTTTTTAACAAACTCTTCTTGATATAATTGTAGTTCATCATTTAATTGGATTAGTCTTTTATTTAATTCTTGTAAGCGAATGATCTCATTTAGGCTATTATCAACTCGTAGATTAATTTCCTGTAGTTTAACTTTAATTTCTTCTTCATCAATTAGTTCAGTAGAAGTGACTTGATTCTGAAGTAGCTCCTTTTCAGTATTTAGTCTTTGATTGTTTTCTTCAAATAAAGTTATTTCATTACGTAATTGTTCGATCGATTGAATAAATTCTTTTGCCTGAATAAAATCATTTTCATCATAAAATTGATATTCCTTCAATTTATCTTCATATTGAACCTGCGCTTTTTCGATTTCACCAGATAATCTTGTTAAATCCTGCTCTAGATGTGCGCATGTTGTTTCCTTTATTGTTTTTTGTTCTGAAAGTGCTTTATAATAATCTTCAATTTTCACTATTTCAGCTCGAAGACTTTTACAGTTTCTTTCACAATCATTCATTTCTACTTGCCATTGTTCATAAGTCCTAATTGATTCAGGTAGCTTTGATTCAATTTGGACAATTTTAAGTTTTAACTCATTTAACTCATTTGAACAATCTGTAACTTCTTTAACTTTCTCAGTTAATTTATTCGTTAATTCCGTTACTAACTGTTCCTTATTTTTTATCGATTGTTGTATTCTTTCTAAAGTCTCTTTTTTCTCAGTAAGTAACTTCAGATTTGATTCAATTTGTTTAAAATCATTTCCTAAACTAATTAGTCCCTCTTTTGAAAAATCAAATTTTCCGTATTCCTCAATAAAAGACTGCTCATTTTGTTGATTTGTACTTTCTAAGCTTTTTAACTCACCTAATTTTGTTGCGAGTTGATTCTGAAGTAATGTGACTTCTTCTTTAAGCTTTACTGCATCTTCTTCATTAACTGCTCCAATAAATTTTGCAAGAGTAGGATGATGAGTGCTTCCACATACTGGACACTCTTGACTTTCATTTAAATCTTTAGCTAAGTAAGCTGCTTTCTGTTGCACCATTTCATGTTCAATTTTTGACAGCTTTGTTTGTAATTTTTCAAAGTTTACATGATTTGATTGATAATCATTTCGTTTCAGATCAAACTCATTTTTTCCTAACACAATTCGTTTGGCGAAAGTTCCTTTTTGATGAACCTGTTGTTTTAATAAAGTTGTTTCCGTCCATTGTTCATAAGTTCCTTCATACTGTGTTAAATCATTTTTAAGTTGATTGTATTCTTCATTTACTTGTTTTAAATCAGATTGTAAACTCTTTTCCTCATTTGTTACTCGATTAAATTGTTCAGTTTTTAAGACAAGCTGAGCATCGTTCGATCGAAAACTTTCAATACTTTCTTTTAAAGCCAATAAATTAGTATAATGATTCTCTAAATTTAGTAATATTTTCTTTTTATCAGGTAATGCAGCAACTTCAAGTGAAATAGTATTAATTTCTTGAAGAATCTTTTGTAAGTTTTCAGTTTCAATCGCTAATTTTTCATTAGTCAGTTGATAATTGTTTTTAAGTTTATCAACTTCTGTTTTAAAAGGTAAAACTTTTTCAGCTCGACTTGCGAAATGTAACTTTATTTTCTTCTCTTCCGTTAAAACTTCTTGTTCTTTTAAGAGTGCTAATAATTCATTAATTTCTTGCAATCTCTTAATATTTTTATTATGTGTTTCAGCTGTAAACAGTTTTTGTTTTTGAGTTTCTAATCGTTCTTTTAGATTCAATTCACTTTCTTCAAGCTGCTTCAATTCTTGATTTACATTCGTAATCTGCTCATTCAATACATCTTTAACAATATGAAGATTGATTTGCGTGTCTTCAGTGATGTTAATTCCTTTTTCATGTAAAATTCCTTCGACAGCTTCTAATTTAATGACTATTTTTTGTTTTAGATTTCTAAAACTATTCTCCATATTAGATCTGGCAATACCAATTTTATCTTTAAGTTTGTCATATAATTCGGTTTTAAAAATTTTACGTAAGATTTCTTCTTTTTCTTTCGTATCCGATACTAATAGTTTTCTAAACTCACCTTGTGGCAAGAGCACGATTTGTTTAAATTGGTCTGCATTAATACCTAATAGTTCTTCAACTTTTTTATTTACAATCGTTGTTTTATTAAACTCCTGGCAATAAGGTACTTTTTCTTCATTTTCGATTTTATAAAACTCAATCTTATCCCCAGTTATCCCTTTATTTTGCTTCTTTTGGTGTCCCTTTTGTCTGAAAATATTGTATTGCTTCCCTTTTAGTTCAAAAGTTAACTCGACACTCGTATAGATTTCATCGTCTGCAAAGTGACTTCGCAACAGCGATTGATCATTTCTATTTTCACCACTTGCTTCGCCATACAAAGCAAAACAAATTCCATCAAATATAGTTGTTTTACCCGCTCCAGTTGGACCAGTAATCGCGAATAATCCTTTTTCATTTAATGCATTAAAATCAACATTTATTCTGTCCTTATAAGGTCCAAATGCATGCATTATAACTTGTAATGGTCTCATTTTAATCCTCCTTTACAAATGTTTCTAAAAGTAATTCTTTCATAAATTCTTCATCGTCCCTACTTAACTCTTCATTCGTCATTTCTTTATAAAATGATTGAAATAACTCAAGTTGGTTCTTGGACTGCTTTTCAACTGACTTACGATTTATTTCTGATTCGATCAGTTGAGTTTTACGTTTTCGACTAACATGCATTGCATTCGGATAAACGGTTCTAATTTGCTCCATTGGCTGTACGACCATATGTTCATCAGTTAATTTTACAAACACATAATCATCATTTACCGGTTGATTTCTAATTTCTTCAATTGTTCCTTCAATTGAGCGCAAGTCACGCTTTGGATGAAAATCACGTTTTACAACAGTTAATTCGTTTTCATTTTTTAACTCAACAATAAAGCATCCTTTTTTGTGATTTTCCTCTGAAAGGGAGTACTTCAATGGAGAACCAGAGTAACGAATCGATTGATTTCCAACATAATGTGCTCTATGTAAGTGACCTAGTGCTGTATAGTTAAATTCATGAAAATTATGATGTGACACATATTCTGCACCACCAATTGATAACGTACGTTCCCCCTCTGTTTCTTCATCAGAAGGTTCTCCATTATTCGTAACAAATGCATGTCCAACAAATACGTTGCGAGCGGTCGTATCTAACTCTTCGTCTCTAATTTTATTAATTATTGCTCTCATCGCATCGTCATGTGAATGAATATCCTCATTTTTTAAAATATATTTCACAATACTTGGCTCTGCATAAGGTATTAAATAGAAATGCACTTCACCATGTTCGTCTTCAAAAATGACTTTTTTAAATGGAGATTGAAATTTCCCTGCGATATATAAACCTTCTTTTTCCATAAACGAGCTTCCAAACTCAATACGTTCTGCACTATCATGATTCCCGGCAATTGCAAGGATAGGCGTTTTTAAATCGATAGCTATACGTTTGAATACATCATTTAATAGTTCAATTGCTTCAGTTGGAGAAATACTTTTATCATATAAATCACCAGCAATAACAACAGCATCTGGCTTTTCTTCCTTAATGATATTAATAAATTCTTCCATTATATAACGTTGATCATCAGTCATATGTACACCATGTACTATTTTACCAAGGTGCCAATCTGCAGTATGAATGAACTTCATCAAATACACCTCATTATTTTCATCTTTTTATACGTACTATTTTACATCAATATACGAACGTTTGTATGCTTTTAACCAAATAAAATCTAAAAATGTTTAATAGCGGTTAAATTATTTGAAATACTAGTTATTATAATTCAAAATAGAGCTATAACATAGTAGGAGGCCATTATGGAGAAAATTGTAGATGTAAAAAAATATGAAGAAGTAACAAATAGTGAGAAAGCAACAGTTGTAAAATTTTATGCAACATGGTGCCCTGATTGTTCACGTTTAGATGCGTTCATTGGTGAAGTAATTGAAGAACACCCATCGTTTACTTGGTATACAATGGATCGCGATGAATTTCCAGAAATCGCAAGTGAGCAACAAGTAATGGGTATTCCAAGCTTACTTGTTTTCAAAAATGGTGAGAAAATAGGTCATTTACACAGTGCCAATGCTAAAACACCAGAACAAGTAGAAGAATTTTTAACGCAATATGAATAAATAAAAAAAAGGATGGTGTATAGACACCATCCTTTTTTATATTTGTCTTTTTTCATGTAAAAAGATAAACGTATTTTTACAAATACCATACCAAGCATACCCTACTAGCCATCCTGCAATAATATCTGACAAATGATGGACATGTAAATAAACTCTGCTAAACGAAATCAATAATATAATGAGGATTGCAGTGATTTCAAGAATTCTTTTCTGTTTTATCAACCGAACATCCAGAACAATGAGGATAAAACAAACTGTTAAAAAGAAACAGGTAGCCATCACAGCATGACCACTTGGAAAACTAAATCCATGCTCTACATAATACATAGAAGTTGGACGTGGTCTCTCATAAATCCCCTTTATTACATTAACAACCACTCTAGCCGTCAATAATGTAATCATTAAGGAGATACCTGTCCAAACTTTCTTTCGAAAAATGGAATAAATTAAAATGATGACAGCAATCGTTAAATACATTTTAGAAGACCCAAAATCCCGCAGAAATAAGCAAAAATTATCTAAGGCATCGGTTCGAATCATTTCAAAAAATTTAAAAGATGAATGATCTATGTGCCTAACAGTTTGACTATCATAGAGTAATCCTAAAATAAAAAACAAAAATATAGATGTAATAATTGTTAACCAGTTATTTTTTTTCATATATTCCTCCGACTAAAAAATGATCGATTAGAAGCTGCCTATCTATTTAAAAGACAAAGTGAAAAACGACGAGATTTCCCGTCGCCACTTTCATGACTATTCGTCATCATCATCAATTTCATCAATCATACATTTTTCAAGTAAGTATTCAAAAGTAATATCGGCTAATTCTTCAATTTCTTCTTCCTCTGGTACATAACCACGCTGAATGAGCTGTTGATAGAAAAATTCCGCAATTTCTTCCGTATCAATAACTACCTCAATTTCCTTCACTAGCATCACCCCTTACTAGTTAATATGTGAAAAATGAGAAAATATGAAAAAAACCTTTCCAAGCACCAAAATTAATAATATGTAACCTTTAGCATATTACACAAATGACAAGCATATATTCAATTAAAACATGTTAAAGGGGCTCGTTACTCATGATAAAAATGGACAAGCAATCAAATTTAAATGTAAAAATGAAAGAAATTATGTTTAATGAAGAGTTTTTTGAAACAACGGTTGAAAAATTTACTTCTATTATCTTTTTCATTTTATTAGGGATAGGCATACCTTTTATGATTCATTTAATTCTACAATTACTGTAGAATCTCCTCTCTCTCTCTCTCAATTCGTTTTCTTCTCAGAAAATTTATTTAAATTTTTTAGAACAAGATCCATCACAATTTTATATTCTTCGTCCTGAAAAATCGAATAAAGCACTGCATAATCATTATATATATCTAATAATCCATCTATAATTTCTTGCTTTGTTGTTTTATTACGATTCTTATTAAAATCGTTCATTGACCTTAATTTCTCTAAATCTAATTTTGTGATCCCGTTTTTATCATTTCTAAGTTTCTTCAAGATGGCATTTGCCGTTTGTGCTGTTGCGATTAGTGTAAGGTCCGTTTCATCGGCTTCTAACCATTCTCCATCTGTAATTCTAGCTAATTCATAAATCGTATCTTCCCAAGCGTCATTTTTATAACGCCACACCTCTGTGCGATATCCTACAATTCGAAAAATTTCTTTTTCATATCCATTCACTTGAACTAAATCTCCAAAAGAAAATGAATAATTAACCTCTATCCATTCCTTCTCAAGTTTCTTCCCATCATATTCATTGAGAAGCTGTAAAGTATTCTCCACATAAAGTCCGTCATGATTATTCACTTCATAAACAAATACGCCGTCCATCAGTTTAATATTTGTTATTTTACCGACAGTTCCATATAACGTTATCACGACAATATCATCTACGTTATATTTGGGTTGTTTTTTCTTTGTCATCCTCTTATCCTCCTTCTCCATTCGTCGTGACTTCATACGTTTTTACTGTATACTATGCAACCAAAATAGAATTGTCTGTCATTTTAAACGTAAATAAAAAAAGGGAATAGCCTATTTTGTAAAAACAATAGATAACGTTTAGATTTGAATTAGTTCCATACTTAGTAGATTCATATCAATAGTAATTGTTTGTATTCTATTGTAAGAAAATACCGATATCCGAAATGAGTGATCGAATAAGCACATTAGCTAGTCTGTAATTTATTGAGATTGCTTGATTACAATTTCAGCATAAAAAAGAAATCGAGCCTATAGAATTTCTTCTAAGACTCGATTTCTTTTTTTAATTCTAGTCCACTATTAATTAAAGAATTAGTACATTGTTGTTTAATCTAATCCATGTAGGTACAAATTGCTGTTCCAATTAAACTAAACACGCACTGTTCAATAAACATTCGCAGAAGCAATAATTGCAATGCTCCACATTATTAAAGTAAAAGAGAGTGTTAGCCAAAAAGTATTTTTTGATGTTTTTTCATCATTTTTTATTTTTTTCATGATTGCTACAAGATTTACACAAAAAATAATACAAAGAAATGGTATAAAAACCCATCCAATATATAGAAAAGGAATAATCATTAAATTTCACCTTCTAAAAAATATACTTTTATTTCACATAGTTATACTTCAACGTAAATTATACATTTCCTTTTTTAAATGGTTTTATATTTTACTTCTTGAGCAATTCTCGCTATTAACAGAATCAAAGAGGATAAAAAAACTGTCTAATCTGCGTACATAAATCTTCAAAATAAAAATGCACCCCAGTTGGAGTGCATTTAAAAAATATAACTATTTAGATGAATTTTTTATAAACTCAATACTGAATAAACTTAAATGAAGTCTTGTTTCCATTTCGATCTGTTGCACTATAGAAAAGTTCATTATATGGACTAAAATATACTTTCGATATTCGGATATTTCCATATCGATCAGAGGTCATTTTTTTCATTCGGATAGGTCCATTAAATATTTCAACCATCGTATACGGCTCAGTTTTCCCAATCATTGTTTCGCCAATCTGAGTCCACTTTACGATTGGTGGAGTAACGTCTTTAACAACTCTAATTGATTTTGCTTTACTTGGAAGATATCCTGTTTTCGTAAAAGAGATTTTAAGATTTGTACCTGCTTTATCAATCGACTCTTTCCCAATATTTAAGATGAAATTTCCGTACTTGTCCGCTTTTCCAACAAATGTTTTAGTTTTAGATTTTACGTTAACTGTTGCAAATGGTACTGTATGTCCTTTTACAAGCGGACTAGAATCAGTAATTGGATCTATTTTCACATTACTAATGAGTGGTTTCCATCCATTTGATTTAGTTAGATTGTTTTTGTTAACTTCGTACGAAATTAATTCTTGTGGATTCGAGTTCCCTTCTTCTATTCTGTATTTGGCTTGAGCTAATACTTCAAATTTCTTAGCAAAAGGCTTATTTAACTTTAAATAGAAGAATCCCTCTTCATTTGATTTAATGGTTTTGATTAATTTATTTGCTGCACCTGGATCTGTTAAAGTAATTGTTACATCTGAATTAGGACGTGTTTTTCCATACACCTCTTTACTATTCAATGGTATTTCCCCTAGTACAATTGGAAATTTCATCCCATCATTAGTAGGTTTAATTGGACAAAAAGCTTTCATTCCTTTAAAAGTTGATATCAATATTGCATTACCAGCCTCATTAGGTATTAATTGTTTTGATTGATTAAAAGTGTATTTACCATAAGGATCATCATATGCTACCGAGAAAGTAACATCTTTTAAAGGTATTTCAACAACTGTAGAATCTGGCTTTACACCCTCGACCTTTAGCTTAACTGGATTCTTGTTTTCGACATTAACATTTGAAGGATTAATTCTAATCAATGAAAAATCTGAGAAAAATCCCTCTGTAGAGAAAAAATTACTTGAACCTGAATCATCTACTTGTAAGATTGTTCGATTTTCATTCATTTCCACCTTATGTATCTTTGATATTTCTTCAATAACCTTAAAGTTGGGGAAATTAATTACAGATAAACTTTCATCTTGTTCAGACTTATGAACTTGAACAAAAATATGCTTATTCGTTTTATCGAAATATACTTTATTGATTTGATTGTTTGAAACATATTTTTTTAATTCTAAATTTGAAACATCTTTAAATGAATGAACTGTGTCTAAAACTTGTATCTTTTGATCCTTTGTAAGAACGATTAGCCATTTGCCATTCTGAGAAAGTTCCAGTGATTTAATATCCTTAAGTGCTGAAAATGATTGCTTAATTTTACCAGTATCTAAATTTATTTTGTAACCTTTTCCATTTCCAAATGCAAGTATACTATTACTAGATGGCTGAAAAATCATGCTTTCAATACTACTAATATTAGTTGGTAGTTTAATAGCTATACTGTATGGTTTTACATTTTCTGTCATTTTCCAAGAAACAATATATTTATTTTTCTTATTTTCACTATAAACAGCACTATAATACTTACTTCCTGCTACTGCAGAAGTAAAGATATTGCCTGGATAGTGCTCTTTAAACACATAGTGTTGAAAGTAAAAATAGTCAAATGGTGAGAAAAAACTAGATCGTTCAGTTGTAGATAGCTTCGGATAATTAAATAATGGATTAGATTTAATATCAATTGATTTATTCGTATTTAAGTTTTGAATAGAATTATTGTCTTTCCCGTTAAAAATAACGTAGTTTAAATGTAACTTATTACTTGTGTTCATGGATGAGGTAAGTAACCCTGGATGATTTGATAGTTTAGATTCTGCGTGCACGACCGAAATCGCTTTCATATTACTTGTTATTCCAATAGCTAGAAAAATTACTAAGATATAAATGACAAGCTTTCTGATTTTCATGGTGATCTCCCCTTTGTTGAATTAACTAAATTCTAACTATTTGATTAGAAATTTTTCCCATCAGGTCATTCTACCATATTAATTATTTAATAGTTTTGAATAGAATATAAACTTAGTTGGTAAAATATTACAAAATGCTTTTTCTGCAAAAAAGAGGTTCTTCAAATGAAGAACCTCTTCCCTATTATTTAACTGATACCATGCTGTTCTCAATTTTAAGTAGATATTTTTAAACGTCCAATCCCCGTTGACTTTCTTTACTACCTCCACGAGACCATATCACGACTGGTATTAGGAGCAAAGATAAAATACCACCAGATAATGCTAATGTTGCATAACTTGTATTTGCTACAATCATGCCAGACATCGCTCCACCTGAAGCTCCAGCTAACGCAATAAAAACATCCATTGAGCCTTGAGTTTTGGCACGTGATGAAGAATCTGTTGAATCAACAATTTGAGCTGTTCCACTGATCAAACCAAAATTCCATCCTAATCCAAGTAAAGAAAGCGCTATGACTAAAAGAATCATAGAATCACTTGGTGCTAATGCTGCTAACACACCTGCAAAAAGTAATGTAGCTCCTGCGGCAATGGACATGGCTGTTCGACCAATCTTATCAACAAGAATTCCAGTAACTAGAGAAGGCAGGTACATCGAACCGATATGAAACCCAATCACAATACCGACTTCATTTAGACCATGGCCATGGTGCTTCATGTGAACAGGTGTCATTGTCATTATGGCAACCATTACAATTTGAGTCAGAACCATAATTGTACCACCGACAATAATACCTCTTTTATTTTTTAAATAGTCAACCGTTTCCAAATTACCTCCGTGCCCATGTTCTTGCTTATATGATTGAATCATTCTTGCAATCATAAGTGGATCTGGACGAAGCATGATGTTGATTACTAGACCGGCTAATATAAATGCAGCTGCTGACAAGATAAAAGGACCAGCAAGAGCTGGAACTCCTATTGAAAGAGCAAAATGGCCCATTACTCCCACTAAATTTGGCCCTGCAACTGCACCGAATGTAGTTGAAACCATTGCGATACTAATTGCTGTCGCTCGTTGTTTCTTATTCGCCAAATCTGTCCCTGCATATCGAGCTTGTAAATTGGTTGCAGTACCTACACCGTAAATCAAAAGGGATAAAAATAAAAGAACAATACTATTCGTGATTGTTGCAATGACTACACTGATTGCACCTATACCACCTGTTATAAAACCTGCAGTTAGCCCCATACGACGCCCAAACCTTTGAGAAAGTCTGCCAACGATGAAAGCACCACATGCAGAGCCTAATGTAAATAAAGCGGCCGGCAATCCTGTAAATGCGTCTGTTCCAAGCATTTGTTGGGCAATAAGTGCTCCAACAGTGACCCCTGCAGCTAGACCCGCTCCACCAAAAATTTGTGAAATACTCACAATCAACAATGTACGTTTATATAAGTTTTTCTGTTTTTCCTGTGAATCTATGTAACTTTGCTTCAATTCGTTCGCTTTCATCGACATGTAACACCTTCTTATTAAAATTGATTTCTTAAATTAACAACCTATTCCACCTATTAAACAAGTTACACGTTATAAGTTGAAAAGTTGAATGTTTTCGTTAAAAATGCTTTATTTTCTGGAATTGAATTAGTTCCGATCAAGGTCATTATCAAAAACGATGGTTTCTTTTCTTCATTAATCCCTAAATTTGCTTTAATATCTTTTAAATCTCTTGAAATTTTTTCTGTATTTAACCACGCTAATATTGATGAGATAACTGCCAAACTCAATAAGATATACGTCAAAAATTTTTATCATAAATTTAAAACACCAAGCTCTCACTGATTTCCCATAATCGTAACATAAAAATATAGACTGTTTACTTTTTTGTTTGAAGTAATTTAAAAAATTTTTTTAAAGTAACAAATGAATCAAACAGTAAATAAAAAATATAATTCTCGTATTCTATTGAAATCATTAAAAAAGTAAAGTTCTCACTTAACGAAAAATGTATAAAATGAAAGTAATAAAAAATAAGGAGGCAATAAACATGAGAAACCAAACGAATCCAATAGTAGAATCATATAAGGGTGTAGCTCTTTATTAGAGTATAAACGTTATATTCCCTTATATGTGTTTAGTTAATTAACACAAAAAGGGGTAATTTATGAGAATTCCAATTAAAAAATTTTTTTCTTATTATAAACCGTATTTAAGATTGTATCTTACTGTATTGGCATGTGCTTTTATCGTCTCTGGGTTAACTTTGGTGTTTCCATTGCTCGTTCGGTATATTACGAAAGTTGTCCTGGAAGGTGCCTTGTCAACAGCGCTAAGTAAAGTGTATTGGCTAGGTGGGATCATGCTAATTCTAGTTGCAGTTCAGAATTTAGCGAACTACTTCGTAGACTATAAAGGTCATGAAGTCGGTGCACGGATGGAAAGTGATATGCGAAGCGAATTGTTCGCCCATATGCAAAAGTTGTCATTTAGCTTTTACGATAAAGAAAAAACAGGTCAGCTAATGTCTCGAATTACGAACGACTTGCTGTTGCTTTCCGAACTATATCATCACGGTCCAGAAGACTATGTCAAATATCTCGTTCGATTTATTGGAGCATTTGTCATATTGTTTTTTATAAACGCACCATTAACGATAGCTGTTTTTTGTTTTTTACCTTTCCTAGGTGTTTTTGCCTTGTTTTTTAATAAGATTTTGAACAAGGCAATAAGAAGCAACAAGGATCGAATTGGGGAAGTAAACGCGCAAGTAGAGGATAGCCTATCAGGAATTAGGGAAGTAAAATCGTTTGCTAACGAGTTTGTCGAGATTGAACATTTTAATCGTGAAAATAATCGTTTCCTCGAAAGCCGCAAGAAAACATATAAGGCTGAAGCATACTTTTACAATGGTGTTGAAATTTTTCTACAATTGATTACCATCACGGTTATTATCTTTGGAAGTGCTAATATCGTTAACAACACGTTAGATTTAGCGGACTTAATAACTTTTTTACTATATATTAGCTTTATGATTGAGCCAATTCAACGACTTACTCATATGAGCACACAGTTTCAAGAAGGAATCACTGGATTCCAGCGATTCATGGAAATTATGAATCTAAAACCTGCAATCGAAAATAAACCGGACGCCTTGATACTTTCAGATGTACAAGGAGAAATTGAGTTTAAGCATGTTTCCTTCCGCTACGAAGAGCATTTAGAACATGTTTTGCTTAATGTTTCACTTCATATTCAACCAGGGGAATACATCGCTTTAGTAGGTCCTTCAGGTGCGGGAAAAACAACATTATGTTCACTCATCCCTCGCTTTTATGATGTGATAGATGGAAACTTATTACTAGACGGTATCAACCTTTGTGATATCGAGTTGGAGTCATTAAGAAAAAATATAGGTTTTGTACAGCAAGATGTTTATCTATTTGCAGGTACAGTGCTCGAAAATATCCGTTACGGAAAGCCATCAGCAAATGAAGAGGAAATTATCACTGCAGCAAAGAATGCCAATGCACATGAATTTATTATGAGTTTGCCAAATGGATACCATTCCGAGATTGGTCAACGAGGTGTCAAACTCTCTGGTGGTCAAAAACAGCGACTTAGTATCGCGCGCGTGTTCCTAAAAAATCCACCAGTTCTCATATTAGATGAAGCAACAGGCGCCCTAGATAATGAGAGCGAAAGCATTGTAAAAGAATCACTCGAAACGTTAGCTAAAGGGCGAACAACGATCGTGATTGCGCATCGCCTTTCAACTATTCGCAATGCCGAACGGATTATCGTTTTAACAGAAAAAGGTATTGTAGAGCAAGGGACACATGACCAATTACTTTCAAGTGGAGGAGTTTATGGTAAACTCTATTCAAAACAATTTGAATTACAATTATAAATTTTAAATAAAATTCGGCTCACCCTTTTTTAAAGGAGTGGCCGATTTTTTTATTGGACCTCTATAAAAAGAATAAAAGGAAATTAACTTTAGATTAAAAATTTTTAATTTTCAATTATTTTATTTTTTGTTTTTGTATACTTTATCTACTAATCTTTTAATTTAATATACGGAGGACATCAACTTGCCAAACAAATTAGATGAATTAAACGAAAGAAATACATTAAATCATAAAGACGTTGTAAAATACGTTAAACATGTATTCGATGAGCTAGACATGAAAGCGAAAAAGTTTCGTGATGAATGTGCAATTAATGCAGCAGCTCATGTTAAACCTGATTTAGAAAAAGAAAAAGAGTTTTATAATAATATTCATAATATAAAAAAGTTACTTATTGAGGTATTAGAACGTACAACTGAGGATTTTGAACATGTTGGGGATAAAAACTGGATTAAAAACTTCAAGGATGGCGTTGATCAATAATTAAATTAATCGATACAGAGAGCGGTTGCTAAACCGTTCTTTTTTTATGAAATGCTTAGTTAAAGTGAAATCTTGAACATTAAAATAAATAATTACACAAAACTAAAACGACCTCAACTTGTTCATTTTATCTTACAAGTGTAGGTCGTGCAGATTATACTAGAGTCTAATATTCGTTAAATTAATTGTTGTTGATTCATTATCTTTTAATCTTAAAATCTTATTTTGACATTTCGCCTCAAAATTTTGTAGCCTTTCTTCAATACTTTCCCCTCTTCCATCAGAAAATAAGTCATTTCGATCGTAATGCGTTAAGATATTTCTATTTACGAATTGAAGGGCTGTATAATCCTTCATTTTAACAATGTTGATATCTGAGGTAAAAAGATGAGCAAGTTGAATGTTATCGCCTAAAATCATTGAACCTGCACTTACACCTACAATTAAAACTTCTTCTCTTATCATCTCTTTTAAAATTTCATTAGCACCACTTTTTCTTACGTGATGAAGAAGATAAAAAGGATTTCCACCAGCAATATAGACTACATCATATTGTTTTAATCGTTTTGGTTCGTCAAACTCAATATCCATGAAGTCCACTTGTTTAAATCCCATTTCCTGAAAATCATTTTTCGCTTTTTGAATATATTTATTCTCTTCTTTTTGTTGCATTGAAGCTGTAGTGATAATCGTTACTTTCATGCCAGTTCTGTTTTTGGGAAGTAACTTTATAAATTGATTTTTTATTTCTTCCGTTAGAAAACCGCATGAAGTTAGAAATAATTTAGCCATTCGTTTCCCCTACCCCAACAAACATTTCAATTTTATTTGGTTGATTAAACAGGCAAATTAGTTAATCTACCTTCTTATAGTCAAACAAACTAGTTCGCTAAAATATATCCTTATATTCGCCGATGCCACATAAATTCCCTCCAGGACTTTAAAAAGAAACCATCTCGTAAATTTTTCAAAATTAGAACAACACTATTTTAAAGGCTCTTTTAGAAATGAGACTTAAATGTAAAAAAAAGATACAACATAAGTTGTATCTTACACATCTTCTTCATATAAATTCCATGCTTTATCGAATATGCTCATCGGCATATGGAATGTTCCATCCAATTCTAAATATGAACTAATTTCATCATATTCTTCTGATTGTTTCGGAAAAGAGTGATCATTAAAAAGATGATCTGCAAATAATCCAATATCAGTTGGCACTTTATAGTTTCGATGTTTCATCATATAGTGGTAAAATGACTTTTTCATGATACTCCCTCTACCTTACAATAAATTTATTTCGTTTGTTATTAACTTAAAAATACTAGTTAAATGATGAGAAGTCAAAATAATTTCTCTTTAATAACCTTGGTTGCTTCATTAATTCTTCGAATGAAACAGAGACTGGAAGCAATTCAGTCGAAATCAGAAATAATTGATCTTCAATGGTCTTCACTAAATCTTCACGTTGATACGAAAATTTACAATGGTCACAATAATATGACGGCACATTTGTTATTGTAATTGCACGCGAGCCATCTGGTAATTCCCAATGTACTACAGCTTTTGTTTCTTGTAAATTAAGTTCCTCACACCAATCACATTTTAATGAATTATTCGTCATTCTTCTCACTTCCATCCATTTTTTGAATTTGAGCTTTGTATTTTTTCTCTTTTAATTCATCCCTTTTTTCTCGTTTATTCTTTAATGAGATATGAGTTGGATCTTCTTGATATTGCTCTCTTTTCTTCATTCGTTCTAAATCAGAAGGAATTAGGCTTTGAATTTTATCAGTCATTATACTTGCAATTCCAACTTTTGCAGCTTTCTCTAGATAGTCAGGATAAACAAGAGAAAAATAATCTTCCGCTGTATCTTCAGTATACGCTTCAGGTTCTGGATAAGAAGTAATAACGCCTTCAAAATTTCTTAAAACGGTTTTTTTACTACTTTGAGACACAATATAGTTTGGTTGAAGTGAGATTTTACCTCCTCCACCAGGTGCATCAACAACAAAAGTAGGTACTGCATAGCCAGACGTATGACCTCTTAATCCTTCAATAATTTCTAACCCTTTTGCAACTGGAGCTCTAAAATGGCCGATACCTTCAGATAAATCACATTGATAAATATAATAAGGTCTAACTCTTATTTTAACTAAATCATGAACGAGCTTCTTCATGATCGGAACACTGTCGTTAATTCCAGTTAAAATAACAGATTGATTACCTACAGGAACGCCTGCATTTACTAACATTTCACATGCTTTTTTAGCTTCTTCAGTAATCTCTATACTTGTATTAAAGTGAGTATTTAACCAAACAGGATGATATTTTTTTAGAATTTCACATAAATTCTCGGTAATTCTTTGTGGGAAAACCACCGGAGCTCTCGTGCCAATTCTTATAATTTCAACATGATCAATAGCTCTTAGATTTTTTAAAATATATTCTAAAATATTATCATTTATCAATAATCCGTCTCCGCCTGAGATTAATACATCTCTAATTTCCTCATTTTGACGAATATATGAAATCGCATCATCTAATTGTTTTTTTGGAACGCCCATACCAATTTGACCTGAGAAGCGACGTCTTGTACAGTAGCGACAATACATTGAACATTGATTTGTTACTAAAAACAGTACACGATCTGGATAGCGATGAGTTAACCCAGATACTGGACTATCATCATCTTCGCCTAATGGGTCTTCAGCATCATATTTTGTTTTATTTAATTCCTTACTTATTGGTACAGATTGCATGCGAATTGGGCATCGGGGGTCTGTAGGATGCATTAAGGATGCGTAATAAGGTGTGATATTTAATGGAATTGTTTTAGTAGAAATTTTTACTCCTTCTTCTTCATCCTTTGTTAAATCAATTACTTGTTTTAAATCGTCTAATGTTCTAACTGTATTTGTTAATTGCCATAACCAATCATTCCATTGCTCATCTGTTACATCTTTCCATAAGGGGATATCTTTCCAATGCCTTTGTGGTTTATAAAGCTGATTTTTCATTCATGGTCCTCCTTATTCAATCGGACTGCCAAAGTGTACATTTAAATAGTTTTCTAGTTATATACCTACTACTTTATATGCATTTAGCAAATAGAAGGTGAAAGTGCAAAATACGATAAAAGGTTTATCTCAACTAAGCACAATGAAACCGACTAACGGTTTGTTAGTCGGTTTCTGTGGCTGACGCTCAATGTTTTTTAAACTCTTACAAAAGTAGCACCGATAATAATTAAAAGAATAAATAATACAACGATTAACGCAAATCCACCGCCGCATCCACCGCATCCCCAGCCACCATAGCCTCCGCCATAATAAGGTGAGTAACCTTTCATGAGTGTTGCCTCCTTCACATAGGTAATATGTTATTACACTATTTAAGTTATGAAATGGTTAAACTTTATGTGAATAGGCTCAAGCCTAATTTTAGGTTTATTAATTAGTTATGAATTCTTTGTTAAATTTATAGTTAGTGTAACTTCAAACAAAATATTTTTTAGAAACTACATAAGACAATGAAGAGTATTGGAACGGAAGGTGCGGGACTCCTGTGGGAGTAGCGGGACAGGTGAGACCCCGCAGGCGCATTTGCGCCGAGGAGACTCAGCGCCAGCCCCACGGAAAGGGAGCATCCTGTAGTGGAAATTAAGAAATCTCATGTTTAATAAAATAAAAAGTTAAGCGATAAACCTGACAAAAAAAGACCCCATTTTATGGAGTCCTTTTAAAGGTATAGATATTATTTACTTTCATCTATAAATACAGGAATAAATTGAAATGAGCTTACATTAAACAATCCCTTAGTTGTGATTTTAATACTTGGGATAACTGGAAGCGCAAGAAATGATAATGTTAAAAATGCATTGAACGAGTTGTCAGGTCTAATTTTTAAGAGTTCCTTCTCTACTAGTTCCAGACTTGCTTCTACCTCATGGGAAGATTGATTACTTATTAACCCCCCTATTGGAAGTGAAAGCTTAGTAAGCACTTTCCCATTCGAAACGACAACAATACCACCATTCATTTCTTCGATTGTTTTAATGGCAAGCATCATATCTTCATCATTCATTCCAGCGACAATTAATTGATGTGAATCATGGGTAATCGTTGTTGCGATCGCACCCTCTTTTAAATTTAATCCTTTTACAATCGCTAATCCCAATTCTTTTTCTGAGTGATATCGATCAATTACTGCAATTTTACATAAATTTTCTTTTTCATTTGCAAAAAACTGATTATCATCTAATTGTATTTTTTCAACGATATGGTTCGTTACAATACTATTCGGTTTTATCTCGATAATATTTGCATAAGACTGCCCATCCGATTTTAATGCTAAATCTTCCTGTTTAAGTTCACCAAGGCTTATTGAAGTTGTAATCAGTTTAGTTTGTTCTAGGTTAATTGATAATTCGTTAAGCTTTTTTCCATGAACAACAAAATGATTTTTACACCACACATCTGTTATTTCTACTTTTTCCAAGTCATTTATGAATACAAAATTGGCTTCATAACCTGGTGCGATTGCACCTTTTTGTTTTAATCCATAACATTGCGCTGGATTTAAAGTTGCCATTGAATAAGCAGTTAATGGAGATACCCCAAAAGCAATTGTTTCACGAATACAGTAATCAATAGATCCTTCACTAATTAAGTCATCTAAATGTTTATCATCCGTGCAGTACATCAATCTATGTGCATTACCTTCATTTACAGCAGGTAACAAGTCTTTTAAATTTCTTGCTGCAGAACCCTCTCTTAAAGCTACATACATCCCTGCTCTAAGTCGATCAATAACTTCTTCCACATTTGTACACTCATGATCCGTTAAAATTCCTGCATAAGAATAGGCGTTGATTTCATTTTTAGATAGTCCGGCTAAATGACCATCTATTGGCTTTTGAAATTTATGTGCTAACTCGATTTTGTCGATCATTTGCTTTTCCATAGTCATAACAGCTGGATAGTCCATTACTTCTGCTAAACCGTGCACTCTAGGATGACTTATAAAAGGCTCTAAATGTTCGGCATATAAAACAGCTCCGCCACGTTCAAGCGACGTTGCAGGTACACATGAAGGAAGCATTACTCTAACATCTAAAGGTATTTCATTAGATGCATCTAACATAAATTGAATTCCTTCTACGCCCAATACATTGGCAATTTCATGTGGATCAGTGATAACAGTCGTTACACCATGTGGAAGTATTGTTCTAGCGTATTCTTTTGGCGTTACCATTGATGATTCAATATGGACATGTGAGTCGATAAATCCTGGAGAAATATACTTACCTTGTGCATCAATCACATGATTTGCCTCATAGTCACCGATTCCAACAATCATTCCATTTGTTATCGCAATAGAATCTTCTATAATTTCTTTCGTAAATACATTTAGTATTTTCCCGTTTTTAATAAGGAAATCTGCCTTTTCAGCTTTAGTAGATGCTTTCATTTCGTGTAAGTTCATTTTTACTCCTCCTAATAATAGGAGAGATGATGTTTTGTCATATCTCTCGTAGTCAAACTATACGGCAGTTTGGTAGAAACTCTTGGACCGCTATTTCCAAAATTATACGAGCTATTAAGAAACACTTTTCAATCAAAGTGTAAGAACTTAATTTGCTTATATTTAATTGTCTTAAAAATCTATATTAAAAGTATTCTATTAAATTATGAGTATAAAAATCAATTATTATTTTAGAAAACTTAAAAAATAAAATAATTCATAATTTTCTTTTTAGTGAATAGGATTTCTATTGGAAAGGTCTATTTAGGAGGTAATCGTTTGAATCTTACAACTCAAAGAGATAATTCAATCTTTCAACGTTCTTTTACTGATCAATTTATCTTCAAATCTAAACAAAGTACAAGAACTAATATATTCGTTCAATATTATTATAGGCATTATGATTCGATTCAAAAGGTCAAAACAAATAATTTACTACCTTCACAACATTTTAAAATTGAACATCAAAAAAATTTATCTTATTTAAGGCTATTACACGCCTCTCCAGTAGCACCCCATCTTGAAGTTTACATTGATGGCATTAAGTCATTTACACAGTTAGCTTTTAAAAGTACTACTCTCTACATTCCTATTTCTTCAGGAACGCATCGTATTGATCTGTTCACTTCAGGTGAGAATCCAAAACAAATTTTATCTAAATCAATAGATGTTGACTCAAATCATTTCTATACAATTGCTGCGAATGGAGAATTAAATGATCTTTCTTTATTAGCTCTTATTGATAATACATTTTTAACTTATGGAGAGACTAAAATTCGTTTTATCCATTTAGCTAAAAATAATCCAAATCTGGATTTAGCTGTTAAACAAGGTGAGGGAGATGTCGTATTTTCTAATCTTAAATATAATGATTTTTCAGAGTATCTTACATTAACACCTATGACTGTAAACTTAGAAATTCGTTTATCAGGTACAAAAACGATTCTATTCCCCTTATACAAATCGAAATTTGAAGAGAATAAGCTATATAATATTATTGCTGTTGATTTATTATATAGTGATTCAAAAATTGACGTGTTTAAAGTCAATTAAAAAAACTCGGAAATTCATCCGAGTTTTTTTTATGTTCGTTTTGGAAGTGTAATATAAAATGAAGTCCATTGATCGTCTGAAAGACATTTTATATCACCTTCATGTTTTTCAATAATTTGTTTGCATACGAATAAACCAATACCAGTACCGTGATTTTTAGTCGTGACGAATGGTTCAAAAATAGTCCGAATACTTTCTTCGTTAATTTTAGGTCCATTATTTCGAATTTGAATGACTACATTCTCACCTAGATCGGCTACTTGATATTGAATAATTTTTTGGCCTTCATTTTCTGCAAGTGCATCAATTGAATTCATAAATATGTTTAATAAAACTTGACGCAATTCATTTCGAAAACCAGGTATGTATATGTTTTGAGATAATCCTTCTTGTAAAATTACGTTCGAATTTACGATACTTGGATATAGAAACTCCGTAATATCTTTAAATAAATCATTAATTAAAAAATACTCAACTACTTGATCTTGGTCCTTTTTTGATACATGTAGAAATTGATCAATTCTAAAGTTCAATTGGTGTAATTCATGATCAATGATATCTAAATATTTTAATTGAGGATGATCTAATCTAAGAAGTTTGACAAATCCAATGATTGATGTGAGAGGATTTCTAAATTCGTGAACAAAACTTGCAGACATTTGTCCTAGGATCGTAAGTCTCTCTTTATGAGTCTCATCAATAAATTGTTTCTTTTCTTCAATATCTTGATTAATTATGTATGAATACCGTTTTACAGTATAATAAATAAACTGGTCAAAAACATAGTTGATTTTATCAATTAAAGGTTGAAGTACCGTAATATTTTCACCAAAAGCAGCTAAATGTTTAAATAATTCACTTCTTCCAAGATTCGAATTGTATACAAATTCTCCTATATTTACGCTTGCTTGAGCACGTTCCTCAGCAATTTTATTCGATAATTCTCTTACTTCATCTTCATTAATTTTATTTTCTACGAATAATAATGTAAATTCGATCAATTTTGTTCCATTAATGATAATTTCTGATTTAAATGGATCATTTTCGCCAATTAATGCTTGGGAAACCCAATTTTTAACAAATGTTGGCATATTTTCTTGAATGAAAGCACTATATTTACTTTCTATAGACATATCAATAAGGAACACCCCCTGATTAAACTTACTTAATTTAAATAGTAACAAATTTTTAAATATTCGTTAAGTAATATTAACAAAAACTGTTTAAATTGTTATTAATCTCCTATAAATTTAATTCTACTTGAATAATTGGAATTGGTCTACACAGTAACTTTGAACTAAAAGTATACAAAAATGTCAATAATGTGATGTAGAGAATACGATATGATTAGATACAATTAAATTAAAAATTGAAAGTAGGTTTTTCGATGGCTGGAAATAATGTTGAAGATTATTTAATTAAAGGTATCTACGGGGAAAAGCAAATAAAAATTGAAGAACGCAATATTTATTTAGGGACGATACGTGAAAGAATTGAAATTGCATTAACAACTAGCCAAGTAATGGCAAATGCAATTTATCAACATATTGAACCTGCATTAAAAATAAAAAATGTTACATTATTACTAAATGGTACACTTCCTTATTCTGCAATTTCAAAATATATTCAATTAGCGAAAAAAAATAATATTCAATTTTCACTAGTAAATAATTTACCACATCCTACTCCAATCGGGCTCGTTGTGACGCATAAAAATGCAGTTGATAAAAGTGAAATCTTCATTAAAGACGCACTTTATAATTCAACGAAGTTTTAATATTACGGTATGTGAAATTTTAATGAATCCTATAAAAACAGCGCAACATTGTAATTCACAATTCTGTTGCGCTATTTTCTATTTGCTCTTGCTCTGGTTTTGTGGATGCATCTCTTATCAATTCGATGGATTTTATATAATGGCCATCTATTTTCAATACCTTAAACGTATAATTACTTATCTTTGTTGAATCTCCTTCTTGAACATCAAAATTCTCAGTTAAAATCCAACCACCAATCGTATCAACATCCGTATCATCAATATCTAAACTGAATACATCGTTTACTTCACTAATTAATACTTTCCCTGCAATTACATACTTGTTTTCGCTTACTTTATAAATATCTTCTTTTTCATCTACATCAAACTCATCTCGAATTTCTCCAACAATTTCTTCCAATATATCTTCAACTGTCACTAGTCCTGATGTTCCTCCATATTCATCAACTAATATAGACATATGGATATGCTCGCGTTGCATCTTTACTAATAGATCATGGACTGATATTGATTCAATCACTTGAATAATCGGGCGGATATATTGCTCTAGCGTTTTTACTTCCGATTCCCCTTTATGTAGGACAAAATCTGTAAAAACATCTTTAAAATTTATGAGCCCAACTACATGATCTTTATCCCCATCAACAACTGGAAATCGTGTATATTTTTCTGTACTCATAAATTGGATATTTTCAGCAAATGGAACACTTATGTCAATTGCGACCATTTCTGTTCTAGGAACCATTATTTCTTTTGCAACTCTCATATTAAAATCAAAAATGTTATTTACATACTTAAATTCAGATTGATTTATTTCGCCACTTTTATAACTCTCAGATAGCAAAATTCGCAATTCTTCTTCCGAATGAGCAACTTCATGTTCAGATGCTGGAGGTATACCAAAAATCTTTAAAACAAGCCTAGCTGAATTATTAAATAACCATATAAATGGATATGTGATTTTATAAAAAAGAATTAATGCCGGTGAAAAAAGCATCGTAATTTCTTCTGCCTTTTGAATTGCAACGGTCTTTGGTGCTAACTCCCCGACAACTACATGAATAAAAGTAATCACTCCAAATGCAATTAAAAATGATATTGTCCCATTAACTGCAGTTGGTAAATTAAACTTTCCAATTATGGGATGGACCAACTTATCAACTGTCGGTTCTCCTAACCAACCTAAACCTAAACTTGTTACGGTAATACCTAATTGACATGCAGACAAATATTCATCTAAGTGCGTAATTACTTTCTTAACAGCTCGTGCCTTTTTATTTCCTTCACCAATCAACTGATCAATTCGAGAACTACGGATTTTTACAATCGCAAACTCTGACGCTACAAAAAATGCTGTGAAAGCAATTAATACAACAACTAATAGTAATTTAGTACCTATTCCTAACAACTGTTTCATCCCTCCATTTGGAAGTAGAAAGCCTCTTCTCTAATTGTTTTCTAACTCAGGCTTATCTTAGTATATTCAGTTACAGAACTTGTTATCAAAATTTTTTTATGCAACTTTGAATTCGACTAAATAATGTAAATTGAACAGAATATAAGAAGTTTTGACGAGTCAGCACTAGTTTTGTCAATCATGAAGGAAATCAATTTTCATTAGAAGAATGATAAGTATATAAACCATTTAGAGGAGGAATGACAATGTTAACGACCTCTCAAGTAGCAGAGCAGCTACAATTAACAAATAAAAAGGTTTTATATTATTCAAAAAAAGAGAATATTACTTTAGAGAAATCATCAACTGGGTCTTATTTATTTACGGAAGAACAAATAAATCAAATTAAAAAAGCGCATGAAAGTACTCTTCAAACTAATGATTCAAATCAATTAGATCGCGAGTATATTCTTCAGATAGAACAATTAATAAAAAATGTTACGAATCTCGAAGCTAAGATGGAAACGAAAGCAAATGAAGTTGTATCTGTTCAGGTACTTGAACATCGTAGAGAAATTGAAGATTTAAAAAAATTCGTTGTGAAACTTGAAGATGAAATTATTCTTTTAAATGAAACTGTAAAATCTTTAAAATCCGAATTAGATGATCAAAAAAAGATCGTTGCTTTTAAACCTAAAAAACGCTTTGCAATTTTATCAATATTTGGAGTTTAATTAATTTAGAAATATCGCTCATATATACAAGGACTAAAAAACGTAGATGGTTTTCATCTACGTTTTTTTACATACTTAATGGATTGTTGGTGAAAATATATTCGAATGATAAAAAGGAGGAATAGCTATGCAAAAAAATGCACGACAATATACAGAAGATGCAAATACTGCCATCAAACATGCTGTTGAAAATCTTCAATCTGCCCTTGATACTGTTGAAAAACCACATAATCATGAACTCATTGAACAAGCATTACAGGCTTGTCAAAATGCCTATAATCAAACAAATAGTACAGCAAATGTACTTAGACAAGAATAATATCGATAACTCAGGTAGAAATAACCTGAGTTTTTGATTTTTTTATTTTTTGTCGTAATACATTAAAATTTCTTTAAATTCCTCTGAATACTTTAATAGCTTAGTAGCATGTTGAATATCTAATAAAAATGGCACAGCAATAATGTCATCACTAATTTCAAAATATTCATCGATTGGCAGAATTTTAAACCCAACACTTCGAGCAAACATATACAATCTTTTATTTATTGTACCAATATACCAATCGACATTATTATTACTCGCATGATCATAGCATGCTAAAAGTATCTGTTTAAAGAAACCCTTCCCTCGATTTTCTCGATTTATTAATAGCTTACTAATTTCATAGATTTCTTCATTTTGAATATATTTAATATATTTATTCTCTGAAAAATTATAATAATATTCATTTTTATTTTCTGGTCCAACTTGATATTTATCGAATTCAATCGTTCCGATCAGCTTTTTTTCGGAATCACATATGCCATATCGAGTTACTTGATTATCTCTTTTTAAGAAAGGCATTTCGTTTTCTTCACAAAAATCTCCCCAAAGTTCGTCAAATAAAAAGTTCTCTTCTTTTGTATGAATAATACGAAACACATTAACCCCATCCTTGTATTTAAATGTTATATTAACATTTAGATAAATTCTCGTTTTTAATATTTTAACAAAATATTCTAATATTTGTAAACGCATACATTTATTTTTTTGTACTTATTTACAAAATATTTACGATTGTCCGGTTAATTATCTCAATTAATTCTTTTTCACCAATTAGCTCATAATTATCCTCACCTTTTTTCTTTGGATAAAACTGAATATATGTTCCACATCCAGCTTCTAGAACTTTTCGATGAACATTACTACCAGGATATAAGCAGATTACTTCCTGGATTGGTTTTCTAGCATAGTTAAGCTTCCCATTAACTCGTTCAACATACTTTAAGCCCCAATACTTATACATTTGCTCCATAGCCTTTGTATTACCAACTGGTTGGTATATGTTAAACATCGGACTATATTTGATTTCAAAGATAATTGAACCCGCAAATTCATTATTCGTTTTCCGAAAAAAGTCTAACCGAATATCAGGTTTTTTCGATTCTTCACCACTAAAAAAATTCGTTCCTTTTAATAATGAAACCTGTGGACTACCTTCAATAATCTCATTAAATACTAAATTAATTATCCAATTCTTATTTTCAAGTTTTACAAATGCACCATCCATCAATTCATCATCTTTTACATGCATTAATATTTGTTCAGCTAAAGGATCATCTTTATTTTCAAATCCTTGCTTCAAAAACAAGTTACATAAGGAGAAATAAACAAAATACTCATATAATAAAAATGTTGGTTTATAGACTGGTAATAGCATTTGCTTTTTACCATATTCTTTCACTTTTTTATCAAATAGACTTAATGAATGAACAAAATTCAAAAATACTTTTGATGGACTAGTAGGATATCTTGTAGTGAGAGAATCTGTTGCAGCACGAAAAATACCTAAAGTATATTCCCTAAAATATACTTCATATAGATTATCAAGTGAAGTAGTAATTCTCTTTTTTTCAATTACACTTTTTTTCAATTTCTCTAATTCTAATTCTTTTAGTAGTTTTGACTGACGATATTTCGCTTTTTCTCGATCAGTGATTGATCCATTCCCAACTACATTCTGCATCATTTTTTCGATATCTTGTACTTGATAATCTATTTGATCCATTTTCTTTTTATCCTTCATTAGTTCATACTTTACAAAAGTTAATAGAGTTTCAATTGTCAGAATAAACTTCCTAACTTTATTTTTGGCATATTTAATTTCCTCTAAATAGTTTTCTTCTTGAACGACAGGCTGCATTGTTAAATTCGTAGCATTTGAAATTGCCGGATGAATTAAATTCCACCTCAATGTTGTAAAATCAAGCTTCGTGACTTTTCTTTGTAATTCATAAACTTTCTTTTGTTTTCGTTTAAGCTTACTTTTAAACTGTTGAATGGCAACTAGCAATCTTTCCTCATTTGCTTCTATAAAACGAATGATAGGCCAAAAATACATTGTTCCATTTTGAGTTAATGTAGCAGATGATTTTTTAAAGAATTGTGAATCGTTCATGATACCATTTATTTGTTGATTTAAATTTGAATGCATCCATTCTAACTGATCATATTCTAAATTTTTCGGTAGTATTTTTACCATTCCATAAAAACGTTGTTCTTGATAAATAATACAAAATTCATAGAAACCACATCTCCACGGATAGGCATTCTCTGTTTTTCCATGTTCATAGATTAATATTTTATTCGTTTCTGTTGTAAATATATATTGCTGGTCATCTAAGTTCTCTTGTTGAAAATGGTATAAATTATTCCAAACAAAAGTAACTTTTCCGTCAAAATCTCCATCAATTTGAAAAAAGAAACGTTTTAATTCTTGGATTTCATACGTAAATAAATAAGCATCTTTTGCATGTCTTGTTAAAGTATCTAATGAAATCTCCTCTTCCTTCCCACGTGTCCCGATTCGAATTGAAAGAACAAACGGCAGTATGAAACCTTCATCACAAATTTCAGTTGTGTACTTATTTATTGACATAATATTTTCTCCTCATTAAAAATCAACTAAAAGCTGAATTATAAGTTAATAAATATCTATCAACAATGTAAAACTATTTTTATATTTCACCTTAAATTTATGCTATTTTCGTAATCCTTCTTGTAATTATACTTCTAGTCTTATAGATTTCCACGTCATGATGCTAGTTTTCCATGGTTTAAACTCGGTTTCTCCACGGGAAATAGCTTGAGGGGTCTCAACTCCCCTCGCTATTAAATAAGTCTGTACAGTTCGCTCCAATAATCATCTTCTTTACTACATTTACTTTAACAAAGCCTTTTTAATAAACAACTTTTATTTAGCAACGTGCTTTTAATTAACATATCCATCAATTTCTAATTGCTTTCTTTTCTTTTTTAATTCACTTATCGAATTATCAAAATCTGATATACTTTTTCCGAGCTTCGACTGCATTAACAAGATCAATAAACCTTCTTGGTCATTATTTTCACCGGTTCCAATCAATTCCTCTAAATTAGCTAGTAATCCTCTAACTTTTGTTAAAACCCGCTGTTTGACAAATAAATCAATCGCTTCTTTTCGTTCAAATTGATTGTGTGTAGGTAGAATAGGAATATTTGCTAAGTAATTAGAAAGATCCTTTATCATACGTGGAGAAATTATTCTCTCACTTAGCGATTCTTCAACTATATTATTTAGTTCATCAAAAAACTTCAATTCTTCAAATGTTAGCTCAGTTGCCCTTTCTGATTGTACAGTCCAATCATTATAGGACTCGGCATTAATATAGATTTGTGGAACATTTTCATAAATATTTTCATTGCTCATTCTTTCAGAGTAGTTTACAAATGAAGTAGATTTTAGCGAAATAATATTTACACGATCAAGTAATCTTAACGAAAACTCACTAGAAGTTTCATCAAAATTAACTGTCCCAACAAATATGATATTATTCCCTATCTTCACTTTTGGTTTATAGTATTGATTAATGACAACGTTATGATCATGGAATAGTGTAATAAATCTTTTATCTGAGGGCATCTCCAAAATAGATAAAAATTTACTAAACCAATGCTCAATTTGTGAAAGATTCATTTCATCAAAGATAACCATATACATTCGATGAGGAAATTGTTCTGCTTCAATTAATAGTTTCGTAATACCTGTTTCTGAATCAATATAAATGCCTGTTGAAGGATTTAAATAGCCTAATAAATCATAATGTTCCCTATAGGAAGGGGTAATAGGAACAAATAATAATTCTTTTCCGAATTCCAGGCCGAGTGTTTCACCATAGATTCGAGCTAATTGTGATTTCCCTGTACCACTTACTCCCCCTAATATTGTTAACGCTTGGAATTTACAGCAAATATGAAAATTAATTAAGTCTTTTCTTTCATATAAAAGCCCTTGTTGAAGACAATTCTGATAAAATCTTTCAATAAATGCATTTTCATTCGTATCGATACTCCACTCATCTGGAAAGGGCTGTTTCTCAGTAAAATCTTGAGTATAGATCAGTTCTTTACTTTCCTTTTTGAATGTTTTATTCAATTCTTCCCAATATTTTTGAGGAATAAAATAGACTAAATGATTGGAATGAATAAATGAGTTTAATTCTTCAATGTTATATTCTAGGTAAGTTACTTGATTTTGTTTTTCTAAATAACTAATATCATTCATCATTGATTTAAGAAATAAATTTCCATAAAGTCTATTATCATAAAATACAAACTCTGGTTGATCAAAATCATTGTAGTATTTTGGTAAATGAATAGGTAAAGAGCCTTTAATTAAACGATTCTCAACTTCCTCACGTTTACCCTCGCCGCGAAGCTCGATGACTGGAATTAATTGATACGTTGTATCTCTTTTTCCATCAAAGAAATCTACTAAATCAGCTGTAATTATTTCATTTGCGTATTCAAGACGAAATAATACTAGTTTTGTATCAAATATCTTTTTTAATCCTTCGATAATATCATCTTTTTTCTTGTGCTTAATTAGTGGTTTTATTTTACTTTCATTATTCTTATTTGCAGTCGTTCCTACAAATAGTACTTCTTGAGTTGAAAAACTCGCTTTTATCTTTTGTGGTATTGGCGATAAACATTCGATATAAAATCTAATATGATCATCGTCCTCATAGTACAATAAGCTTTGCTTTTCTTGGTCGACTATTCTTTCTGTTACAATCTTTCCTAAGAATAAAAAATTATGAATTTTTTTCGATAATTTCTGGGTCAATGCGCGTTTTAACTTCAAAGTCATTTCCCCCACTTTCCGACATTCCTCATACATTTTACGTTTAGTATTCGTGATTTATGATTATTCACTTCTTTTTCACCTTGATTACTTAAGCCTTTATCAAAAAAAAAATGCTCAGAACTAAGTCTTCTGAGCATTTTTACTATTTTTTTATAACATAATTTGATAATAAACAATATCAAGCCATTGATTAAATTTTTGGCCTGTCTTATAAAAATGACCAACTTTCTCAAATGACAGTTTTTCATGTAACCTTTCACTAACTTCATTACCACTAGTTATACATGAAATAATGGTAAGATGGCCTAGTTCTTTTGCAATCTTAATCATCTCAACCATCAATGCTTTTGCAAGCCCTTTACGGCGGTGTTCGGGATGAATATAGACAGATAATTCAACAGTATGCTTATAAGCATCTTTTTCTTTGAACTGTGTTAAAGAGCAATATCCAGTTACAACACCGTTTTCTTTTGAAACAATTACAGGATATAAATCTGAGTGCTTATCAAACCATTGTAACATTTCATCCAATGTTTTTATCTTTGTGTCAAATGTTGCTGTGGTATTAAGGATCGCATCATTATAAATTGTTACGATTTCTTTTACATCTTCTCGTGTTGCGATTGAAATATTCATATATAATCCCCTTTTCATCTTTTTCACTTTCTTCTATTTTACATTGCTTTACAATTAAATTTCTATCAAAATGATTTATCAAAAGAAACATGCACAGTATTTTTAGTAATCTCATATACTGCGATAGTCAGAATGTAAGGAGGTATGAAGATGAGTGAAAAAGATAAAAACACTCAAGATGAAAAGCAATCATCATCTATCGATTTTCAACATTATATTAAAAAGGTTGATGAATTAATTGATCAATCACCTATCCGTAATATATTTGATGAAATCGATAAATTCTTTCACAAGCATGGCGTATTTTCCTCAATCGGTATTGACATGATTGAAAATGGTGACGAATTGGTCATTCAAGCAAGTTTACCAGGGGTAAGTAAAGAACAAATTTATATGGATATTGAAGGATCTATTTTAACAATTGGTCTAAAGAATGATACAACCCAAGAAGTTCAAAATGACCAAATGGATTATTCTTATAAAAAATATTCGTATAGTCAATCTCAGCGAATTGTAAAATTACCTTTCCCGATCAATGCAACAACAGCATCTGCGATTTATGAAAACGGAATGCTTGTCATAAAAGGTACAAAACTTCCGGAATACCAAAAACAAATCTTTTTAGATAAATAAATAAATAAAAAGAGCACCTTTCTTTGATTGGTGCTCTTTCTATTTGACTCTTTTTATATAATTTTTTGTTATTTAGAATTCAGTTGATTTCACTATAGAAGGCTTGCTGTTTTTTATTTTTATTTTGTTAGCTTTTCAATATCCGATAAAATTTCATCAAACTGGACGTTACTTACACCACTATAATCTTTTACAATTTTTCCTTTTTGATCGATTAAATAGAATTTTGTCCCATGGATAACTTGAGAATTATTTTCCGGTTTTTTTACGATTGTCTTAAAGTTTTCAGATACAAATTTTTCAATTGTATTTTGCGAATAACCAGTTAAAAAATGCCAATTACTTAAATCTGCATCAAATTTACTAGCGTAAGTTTTTAATAAATCTGGCGAATCAACTTCTGGATCAATACTAAAGGAAACAAAATCAACATTTAATTTTTTCTCCGCTGCTTTACGTTGAAGTTTTGATAAGTTTGCAGTCATTGGCGGACAAACAGTTTCACAACTAGTAAAGATAAAGTCTGTTACCCACACTTTTCCTTTTAAATCATTCGAACCAAATGTTTTACCTTCTTGATCTTTATATGTAAATTTTTCTAAATCCCAATTTAACGGATTTTGAATTTTATTTCCACAACCACTTAAAATTGCTAAACATAATAACAAAACTATTGGCATGGAAAAAGCATACTTCTTCATATAATATCCCCCTAAGTTGCTTAGTACTTGTATATTGTACCAAATGCAAATGGTCCTTTCTAATAATTTGAGTTAAATAACATAATAATTTAAAAGTTATCAAATGATTTATTTACAAATGACATGTAAACTTATACCTATCTAGAATAAATTGTCTTCTCGAAAGGGTTGATTTTTATGGCGAAAAAACGATATGAAAACTATGATTCTCCAAGTTATAGGAATTCTTTAAAAGATCTTATAAAATGGAGAATTGAAAGAAGTAAAAAAAGAAAAGATTACAGTGAAATTCCTCAAAGTGAGAATAAACTAGTTAATTATTTAGAAAAAAATAGAACTGATACATCAGTAACTTGGATCGGTCACTCGAGTTTCTTACTTCAACTGAATGGCATCAATATACTTACGGATCCTGTCTATTCGAATCAAATGGGTTTTACTAAAAGATTGTCTAAACCAGGATTAAAAATAACTGAGCTACCTTCAATTGATCTCATTTGTATTTCGCATGGTCATTACGATCATTTAGATTTTAAAACAATTCGTCATTTTCCAAAATCAACCTTATTCTTGGTACCTATTGGACTAAAACAAAAATTTGCAACAAGAGGCTATACAAATGTCATCGAAATGAATTGGTGGGATACTAAAAATTTGTTTGGTCTCGATATCACGTTTGTACCCGCTCAACACTGGACGAAAAGAACATTATTTGATACAAACAAATCGCATTGGGGTGGGTTCGTATACGAAACACCAGATGATTGTTTATATTATGCTGGTGATAGTGCTTATTTCTCTGGATTTAAAGAAATTGGGAAACGTTTCGAGATTAATATTGCTTTACTACCAATTGGTGCGTATGAGCCAGAATGGTTTATGAAACATGATCATATGTCTCCTGAGGAAGCAGTCAAAGTATTTTTAGAATTAAAAGCTAAACTATTTATTCCCATGCACTATGGCACATTTAGATTAGCAGATGATACACCAAAAGAAGCATTAGATCGCTTAGTAGATGAATGGCAAAAACTCAATATCCCAGTGGAAAAACTTAAAATCGCTCGATTAGGAGAAACGATTTTACCATCTCATATTCAAAAGACTAAAGAAGAAGTGTATTTATAGTAAATAGATAAATTAATATAGAGTCTACTATACTTTAATTTTCGAAAGTAAAATTCTATCAGATTTAATCACATAAAAAAGCTCAGAGTTTTTGTCTCTGAGCTTTTTTATATAACTTATACCAAGATACCTTATTTTATTTGATGAAAAAATAAAGTGAATATGTCTTTTTATTCGGCATAAAAGACAAAACCAATTGCACCTTTTCCAGTGTGTGTACTAATAACTGGAGTCGTATAATACGTTTGATCTATTGAAATTGTGGTTAATTTTTGAATAGATTCTTTTAATGCATCTGCAAGTTCAGGTGCATCAGCATGAGCTATTCCAACACCCTTAATGGTTTTACCATTTGTATCTTGTTCAAAATATTTAGTTAAAGTTTTAACTACTTGTGAATGATTTCGAACTTTTCCAACAGGTGAATATACGCCACCTTCTAATGATGCAATAGGTTTAATACTTAGCAATGAACCAATAAATGCTTTACCTTTACCTATTCGGCCGCCTTTAACTAAATTATCAAGCGTATCCACCATAATATATAAGTGAGTGTTATCTTTAATTTGTTTAATTCGATCAACTATTTCAGCTACAGTTGAACCGTCTTTTACCATTTTAGCAGCCTCAATCACTTGAAATGCCATTGCTCGCGTAATAAATTCGGAATCAATAACTGTTACGTCTCCGTCTACCATATTAGCAGCTGCACATGCTGTAGAATATGTACCACTTAAACCACTTGATAAATGGATTGAAATAACACTACTTCCATCAGCAGTTAACTTTTCAAATGTTTCAACAAATGTTCCTACAGCTGGCTGCGATGTTTTAGGTAATTCGTTTGAATGTTGCATTTCTTCTATAAATTCTTTTGAAGTAATATTAATTCCGTCTAAATACGTTTCACCATTTATTTGAATTGATAAAGGAATTATCGTTATATTTAAATTTTCAATATCATTTAATAACAAATCAGCAGTAGAATCAGTTACAATCTTTATGTTTGCCATTTAATTCACATCTCTCTTTTCAATAATTCTAAAGGCTTTCTAGGCCGTTGTTTTTTAACAAAGTTAATTAATTATAACACTTTTAGATAGACTTAACATTAATTATTAAATTCTCATTAAGTTTTATTAATGATCTACAAAATAAAAAACTCGGTTAAAAACCGAGTTTTTTATCTATTATTTCTTTTTTTCATCTTTATCTTCTAAAAGGTCATTCGTTAATCCTTGAGTAGAACGCTTAAATTCTTTTAGTGTTTCACCAAAAGCTTTACCGATTTCCGGTAATTTTTTTGGACCAAATATAATTAAAGCTAAGATTAGAATTAAAATTAAACCTGGAAAGCCTATGTTAGCCATTATTTTCCCCCAACTTCCATCCACTATTATAAGTAATCAATATTCTTACTTTCCTTATATAGTAATATTGTCAAAAATATCACCATTCGTCAAATAATATTAAGGAAAATTAATAAAAATAATAACTAAACTGAATCTAGTTAACATAATAATATTATTTCCAACAGAATTAATCAATAAAAGTACTAAGTCGATATTAATAGTATGGTGTACATTAATAGAAACTATACAAATGAAGTGCTTGTAGTAATAAGTGCTTTATTCATTAAGCTGTTTTCGTAAACTTTGTTGCTATTAACACGTAGTTCGCCGATTTCAACTCCATGATGCTCACTTTATGTGGAGCCTGCTATGAGCCTCTTCAGTTCGCCTGCGAGGTTTCATCTGTCTCGCCCTCCCACTAGAGTCTCACACCATCTGCTCTAATCATTTTCTATATTACAATTTACTTTAAGGGCCTTTAAAAAAGAAACAATCTTTTATAAAACAGCTTTTCATTAATAGAGTTTATTCAAAAGTACCCTTTACTAATGTTTTCCCCAGTTGATACATGATTTTCCCTTTAGATATAACAGATTCAATTTCAAGTGTTTTTTTATTTAAAAATACTAGGTCTGCATCATTACCATTCTTTATTTGACCTTTATTTTGTAGTTTTAATATTTTTGCCGGATTACTTGTTATTACTTTTATTGCTTCCTCGATCGCAATTCCTTCATTAAGAATCGCATCCTTAACTTCAGCATATAAACTACTTACTCTTCCGACCTTCATTCCTCTTAATTCACCATTCTCATCGAAATCTGGTAAACTCCCCTGACCATCCGATGTGAACGTAATTTGTTCAATATTTACACCATTTTCTAACATTCGTTTTAAACCAATACTGCATTTTACTTCTCCATTATCAATAAAATGCGGTATTGTACTTGTAGTAAAATCTACATAACCGCCTTTTTTCGCATAATTTATTCCAGCCTCAAATAAATAACCATTTCGATTAATATGGGTTGGATAAAATTGAGTGATCGGTAATTCTGTTTCTTCTACAATTTCTTCAATCATAGAGAGCATCGCTTTACTATCACCAATATGTATATTAACCACTCCCGATTTACCTGAAAGTAAACCACCATTCCTCGCATTTGCGGCGATTCTGGCTAATTCTTGTTTAGTTGGCTGAGACGAACGATGATCGGAAATGGCAATTTCGCCTACCCCTATAATCTTATCAATTAAAATAATATCTTCTTCAATTTTCGAGAACAACGTTTTTACTGGAGTTTGATAAGATCCCGTATAAACAAATGATGTAATACCTTCTTCTTCAAGTGCTCTACATTTCGCAAGTAGACTTGCCATCGTTCGTGTAGTACCATCTGTGCCAATCACACCTATAACCGTGGTGATTCCACCTTTTATACAATCTGATAGTAATAACTCAGGTGTACGCGTTTTAAATCCACCTTCTCCGCCCCCACCAATTAAATGAACATGGGAATCAATAAAGCCAGGCACAATATAATAGTTTGCTGCATCCAATATTTGTATAGGCACTGATGAAGAATGTAAATCAATTTCTTTATGAACTAACTCTATTTTGTCATTTGAAATCAAAATATCATTTTTACCTAATGAAGCGGGTGAATATACTTCACCATTTTTAATAAGAATCATAGCAACCTCCTGCAATCTTGAATAGTATGACATTAGGTTATCATATTTAATTTGAAAATTGAAAAAGAAATTAAAAACTATTTCATGACAATTATTCAGCTCAATTTCAAATGAAATCCCTGTAATTGTTAATAATACTCATATGTCTAAAACAGATTTAAAAGTTAATTGTTTAGGAGGCATTTTTTATGAGTAGAGCAATGAAGGAAGAATTAGCGAATGCAATCACCCACGGAATAGGTGCTATTTTAAGTATACCTGCGCTTTTTTATTTAATTACAAAAGCCTTTAAATATGGGTCCACTTGGCATATTATTTCATTTACTACATTCGGGGCAACGATGCTTCTACTATATATTTGTTCAACCTTACTTCATAGTGTTCGTCATCCTAAAGTCATCAAGCTTTTTACAATTTTAGACCATTCAGCTATTTATTTGTTGATTGCAGGAACTTACACACCTTTTCTACTTGTCACGCTACGAGGTTCAATTGGTTGGACTTTATTTGTGATCATTTGGACGTTAGCCATTTTAGGTATCGTATTTAAATTTAAATTCATTAATCGTTTTGAAGTTTTTTCAACAATTGTCTATTTGATAATGGGTTGGTTAATGATTTTCGCCATTAAACCTATTTATTTTGGATTAACGGAGAATGGATTTTTCTATCTATTATTAGGAGGTTTACTATATTCCGTTGGTACAATCTTTTTCTTAGCGAAAAAACTACCTTATAGTCATGCGATATGGCATTTATTTGTATTACTTGGTAGTGCATCTATGTATATTTGTGTCTTTAAATTTGTAAATTGAATGCTGGTTTCGTAAACGTTGTTGCTATTAATAAAGTAATTCGTCGATTTCCACTCCTTGAGTCTCGCAAATCTGTTCTTCATTTTCTTTATTTACAGTTTGTTTTAAAACATTTAAAAACACAAATCACTTAGAAAAGAGCAAAAAAAAAAGCGCTCATTATAAAATCGCGCTTTCTTTTTTATGCTTCAATTATTTCTTTTATATAGTTTGATAATTCTTTTGCATCTGTTATTCCAATTTTTTCTGGATAAACAGGTGGGAATACTTTTAGTGTAATATTTGCAGGTTTAATTCGATTCCCATTAGCCTCTAATATATTGTATGTCCCTTCGATTCGCACTGGAATGACAGGTACACCTGACTTTGTAGCTAAGTGAAAACTTCCTGATTTAAATTCGCCAACTTGGCTAGTTTTACTTCTCGTGCCTTCAGGGAAAATAACTAGAGAATGACCATTTTGTAGCTTTTCAACACCTTCTTTAATTGCTTTTAAAGATTGTCTACGATCACTTCTATCCATAAATACACAGTGCATTTGTTCCATCCAATCAGGTACAATTGGTAACTTTGTAATTTCCATTTTTGCAATAAATCCGATTGGTTTTTTCAAATATCCTAATAATAATGGAATATCAAAATTACTTTGATGATTACTTACAAACAATACAGATTGGTCTTTTGGAATATTTTCTAAACCTTCAACTGACACTTTACTTCCAGTACAGCCAATCATCATATTTCCGAAGTAATCAGGAAAAACATGCATCAATCGATCTCTTTCATGTACAGGTAAATCTTTTGGTAATTTTTTAACTGATGATAATTTAAGCTTTGCTTCAATTACACCAATTACAATGCGTGTTGCAGCAAATACTGTGCGAAACATATTAGTCCTCCGATAATTGAGTATGTTACTTATTATACAAAATGCATTTACACTTGAAAAGCATTTATCATTTATAGCATTTTCCACTTATTAATTTATAAAAAAAGATCGACTTAAGTAAGTCGATCCCTTTAATTCATTTATCTTTAGTTCGAAACTTTAATACCACTAAAATCTTTTGCTAATACTTTAGCTTTTTCAATTGCTGCTGCTTTAATATCAGCTGCTTTATCCTGCATAGCTCCCATACCTTCTACATGTAATGTAGTTACATCTTTAACACCAACGAAGTTTAATGCATTTCTTAAGAATGGACTACTGAAATCAACTGCAGTACCTGGTCCTTCAGAATAAACCCCGCCACTAGCTTGAATGTGTAAAGCTTTTTTATTTTCAAGTAATCCAACTGGACCATTTTCAGTATATCTGAATGTTTGACCAGCTACAGTTACATTATCAATGAAGTTTTTAACAACTGCTGGAAAACCAAAGTTCCATAATGGTGTTACAAATACAAACTCATCAGCTTTTGAGAAAATTTCTAAGTTGCTACCCATTGCTGATAATGTTGCTTGTTGCTCTGCACTTAACTCTTCAAAAGACGTACCATTAGCTAATTTTCCCCAAGCCTCAAGTACATTCCCGTCTATCATTGGAACATTTTCTTTAAAAAGATCAAAATGTACAACTTCATGTGTAGGATTTACCTGTTTGTACTCATTAATAAATGCTTCTCCTACAGATAGACCAAATGAATTTTCAGACGCATTTGGATTTGCAGTAATATAAAGTAATTTTGTCATAGTTATTTCTTCCTCTCAGTTTCAACTATCTTTAATTCGAGATATATTTTCGAAAATAAAGGGATGTTTCAATCCCTTAAATTCATAGTAATATCTTTAATTCAAGATGTCAATTGTTTTTCGTAAACAAAATATTTAAATTTAATTTTTGATTTTTCATCAAATTGTTCTTCCGAACAAGATTTAACTTTCCATTCATCTTTATTAAATGTCGGGAAAAATGTATCTCCTTCAAAATTATGTTGAATTTCTGTTATATAAAGAGTATCTAGGTAAGGAAATGAAAGTTTAAATATTTCTTCTCCTCCGATGATAAATAAATTTTTACTTAAATTTTCCTTGATATAACTCTCTATATCATTTATTACAGTTACTCCCTCAACTTTATAATCAAGTTGCCTTGTAACAACTATATTCTCACGATTAGGAAGTGGCCTACCAATTGATTCAAATGTCTTTCTACCCATGATTACTGTATGACCAGTTGTAATCTTTTTAAAATACGCGAGTTCCTGAGGTAGATGCCATGGCATTTTATTATTTAAGCCAATTACATTATTTTCTGACATTGCTAAAATAGCTGCGATCATACACTTACTACTCCCTTAATAGCAGGATGAGAGTCATAGTCTTCTAATGAAAAGTCTTCAATTGAAAAGTCAAAAATATTTTTGATGTTCGGATTAATCTTCATTTCCGGCAATTTTTTGGGTTCTCTAGTTAATTGCATATTGATTTGTTCAAGATGATTCGTATAAATATGTGCATCCCCGAATGTATGGACAAAATCGCCTAACTTTAAATCACAAACTTGAGCAATCATCATTGTTAAAAGTGCATATGAAGCAATGTTAAAAGGTACACCAAGGAATATATCGGCTGAACGTTGATACAATTGACATGAAAGTTTACCATCGTTTACATAAAATTGGAAAAAACAATGACAAGGCGCAAGTGCCATTTTATCAATTTCTCCAACATTCCATGCCGACACAATTAATCTTCTTGAATCAGGATTTGTCTTAATTTGTTCAATCACTTCAGAAATTTGATCAATTGTCGAACCATCACCTGCTTGCCATGATCTCCATTGATGGCCGTATACTGGTCCTAATTCTCCATTTTCATCTGCCCACTCGTTCCAAATTCTAACACCATTATCTTGTAAGTAACGAATATTCGTATCACCTTTTAAAAACCATAATAATTCATGAATAATTGATTTTAAGTGAACTTTTTTTGTAGTTACTAACGGAAATCCTTCTTGGAGGTTAAAGCGCATTTGATAACCAAACGTACTGATTGTTCCTGTACCAGTTCGATCTGTTTTAGTCATCCCATTATCCAATACGTATCTACATAACTCTAAAAATTGCTTCATATTGACCTCCTAAATAAAATAACTCACTTTTGATTAATCAAATAATATTGTATATGTATGGAAAGAAAAATCACAAGATTCTTCTTTACTATTTCTCAATATACCCAAAATGAAACTCAGCTGACTTTCGAATTAACTGCTTAAATCCATATTTTTTAAATCGATCACTCTTAAAATGATCCTTTAATACAACTCTTTTTCTTGCTACTCTAATTGCTTCATTCATTGCTTCGAAAGACAGATCACCAAATGATGCTAAATTTTTTAAGCCTGCTATTCCATTCGAGGTCTCAATATTCCGTTCAAACATTGGATCAAAATAGACAATATCAAAAGAATTATCATCTAATTTGGAAAGATAATCGTTGTAATCACTATTTTCAACTATTACTCTTTTTGTAATCTGTTCCCAATCAATTATATTTTGCTTATTTGTATGCAAGCCATTCTCAGTGAGATATGCTATTATGTTGTTTTTCTCTAGTCCGACAACACGTCCATGTTCACCTACAACATAACTTGCTACTATACTATCCGATGCCATTCCAAGTGTACAATCAAGTAGTTCATCTCCACTTGTTAATAAACATGCTTCGCAAAACGGATCGTGGTCCCCATTTTTTAGTCTACGGATGCGAAACACAGAGGAGTTAGGATGAAAAAAATATGGGAGTGAATGTCCGTGTTCATACCATTCGATCCTTTGTTTACCTACTACAAGAATGGGTTCTTTCCACATATTATATAGTTCGTCTAAACTATATTCATTTCTTTTTATTACCATACTAGCTAAATCGGATGCGATTTGTTTAGCTTTTTTTGTTATTTCTTCATTTGGTCTTAAGCACGTTGTAACAATCATATGTCTCCTTAAATTAAGAAAAAAAGAGGAGATTTCCTCTTTTTACATTTGGTTAAATATCGACTGTATTCTAGCTTTAATATCCTCAGGAGTTGATCCTTCGATTTGTTCTCTTGGAATAAATCCAACAACTTCTTTCCCTTTAAAAACTGCCATTGAAGGTGAAGAAGGTGGGAAATCAGCTAAATACTCTCTTAATGTAGCCGTTGCTTCTTTATCTTGACCTGCAAATACTGTCATCGTGTGTACAGGTTTATTATTTGCCTCTACAATTGCTTGAACAGCTGATGGTCTAGCTAAACCAGCTGCACATCCGCACACCGAGTTAATGACAAAAAATGCTGTATCATTTAAATCATTCATAAATGAATCTACTTCTTCTCCAGTTGTTAATTCAGTAAAACCATTCGAAGTTAATTCTTCTCTCATCGGTTTTACAATACCTTTCATATACTCATCGTATGCATTCATTCGTTTGAATCCCCTTTATCATTTTCTATTTTCATTCGCTCAGTCATTTGTTTCCAAACAGAGCCTAAAGCTTCTTCCCCATTTTCAATTCGATGTAGTGCAAGTTGAATTTGTAACTTCACCTCAAATTCAGGGTCATCAAGAGCTTCATTCAGTGCAGGTATAGCACTTTCGTCACCAAGCTCAAATAAAAACATTGCAGCACGCCATCTAACTAATTTACTTGGGTCTTTTAGCGCGTCAATCATTACTGGCATCGCATCTTCATATCCTAAATCAGAAATACAATCCCCAGCAATTCTCCTTACCCCAACAGCTTTATCTTTTAAAGCTTCATATAAATAAGGTAGTACTAATTTAGATTTTAACATACCTAAATAGGCAGTTGCTAACCTTCTTATTGAAACATGCTCATCTTTTAAAGCTATCTTTAACAATGGTAAGTCTTCAATAGTTGGATCTATTTTCACGAATCGAGCATATCTTTTTTTCCAATCTGTTTCTTCAAAAATATCTGCTGTAAAAGGCTCATACTTTGGTGTATCGTTTTTTTCACTCGATGACGAATCGCTAGTAATGACTTGATTTACGATATTATGAATATCACTTTCTGTATGAGTGGCTGTTAATTCATCAATAATCTCTTTTTCGATCGTACTCAATTCGCCATAACGAATTCCAAAATCAATCCATTGTCTTTCAAAAACAACATTTGAAGCTGCTGAAGTCAGTTTCATAATTGCTTCTTTATAATATGGAGGTAAAGCTGCTCTCTGCTCTTCTCCATTTACGATTAATTTTAATTGCATAGGAATATTATGATACATTTGAACAAATACTTGAACTTCACCGAAATGCTTATCAATAGTCGATTCTTCAATCTCTGATTCATTTACATCTTCCCCAAATACATTTCGCACTTGAAGTAGAATAGCTTGCCAATTTACATTCGATTTTCGATCAATGGCTAAGAAATCAGATACATGATATACACTCTTAATTCCTTCTATTGCTAAAATTTCTTTAATTTTCAAAGGAGCTTTATCAATATTATCAATTGAATAATGATTTCTACTTCCAGTTGGAAGCTCCTCATCTAATAAAACCTTCATTGTATTCGGACTTGGTGTTGGTTCGATTGATTTTATTTTCATCGCTATCTCCTCTTCTTGTCATTAATCTTATTTTATCAAAAAGAGGAACATCTCACTATTGTAATGCCTTCACAAATTGTTCAAACTCTGAAGAATTTGATTTGTTTACATTTTGAGTTGTCTCTTCAGATCGAGTAGTGAAAAGATGAAATCGCTCTGCTACGATCTCAGTTACATAAATTTGCCTCTCTTGGTCATTCATATAACTCGAAGTCTTTACTATTCCTTCAATTGAAATTTCCATTCCTTTTTTCGCTCTAGAAACTGCATATTCTGCCTTATTACTCCATAATCGTATTGATACATAATTAGTTACCGTTTTCTTTAGATTTTCATAATATACGTTTGTTGCGATGTTAATAAAAGTAGTTTTCTTTCCATTTGAAGTAGTTTGTAAAATTGGATCTTTTGTTAATCTTCCTACAAGAACGACATTATTAACCATTATGACCATCTCCTTTGTTTTTTTACTACAATACACTGAATAGATAATTGAGTAAAAAATGGAAAATAGTATTTTAATTGAAATTAATTCTTTAAAATACCTTTTTCAAATACAAAAAATTAAGTTATAAAGGTTTAATAAACATTGAAAAGTAAATTTATAAGTTTTACTTTAAGCTTTCTACTAAATCACTTAATATTGACCAACGCTCCATCTTGGATTCTAATAAAACTTCATTTTCTTCTATCTCTTTTGATAATTTAAACGCTTCTTCAAAATTTGATCCTACTGCTAATAATTTTTCATTTAGTTGTTCAATTGTATTTTCAATCTTCTCGATATCAGATTCTATGCTTTCCCATTCCTTTTGCTCCTGATATGATAATCGTTTTTTCTTTTGGTCCTTTTGCTGTACAGGTTTTTCGACTACCGTTTTCTCTACTATCGTTTCCTTTTTTTCAATAGATTTACGTTCTAAATAATCTGTATAACTTTCTAAAGTAGAAGAAATCTTCCCTTCACCTTCAAAGATTAATAACTTATTTGTTACTTTATCTAAGAAATAACGGTCATGGGATACAGTTACTACTACACCACTAAAATTTTCGATATAATCTTCTAAAACTGTTAACGTATCGATATCTAAATCATTTGTTGGTTCATCTAGTAATAAAACATTTGGAGCAGTCATTAATAACCTTAATAAATATAGTCTTCTTCTTTCACCGCCAGAAAGCTTTCCTACTTGAACGCCATGTGAATGTGTTGGAAACAAAAATGTCTCAAGCATTTGAGAAGCTGAAATTGTTTTTCCATCAGGCGTATGGATTACTTCTGCTTCTTCTTTAATATAATCAATCATTCTCATAGTTGGATTAATATTTTCTTGAATTTGAGTGTAGTAAGCCACTTTAACAGTTTGACCTATGTCAATCTGTCCATTATCCACTTCTTCTTCACCTACGAGCATTTTTAGTAAAGTCGTTTTACCAGCACCATTTTCACCGATGATACCAATTCGATCATTTTGTAGTAGGAGCATATTAAAATTATCTAATAGCTTTTTATTATTAAATGATTTACTTACGTTGATAAATTCAACTACCTTCTTGCCTAATCGAGTTTGTTGGAAATTCATTTCTAATTCACTTTGTTCCTGATTGCCAATTTTAGTAGACAAATCCTCAAATCGCTGAATTCTTGCTTTTTGTTTGGTAGTTCGAGCTTTTGCACCTCTTCGCATCCAGGCTAGTTCTCTTCTAAATAAATTATTTCTTTTTTCATTTGTTGCAGCATCTTGTTCTTCCCTTGCCGCTCTTTGTTCAATATAATATTGATAATTTCCTTCGTAACGATAAATACTCCCATTAGAAAGTTCCAACAAAGCAGTTGTTACTTCATCTAAGAAATAGCGATCATGCGTAACGAATAAAACAGCATTTTGTAATCTCTTTATGTATTCTTGTAAAAATACGATACATTCGTAGTCTAAATGGTTGGTTGGCTCATCTAAAATTAGTAAATCACTTGGATGAATTAATGCTTTAGCTAAAGCAACTCTCTTTTTCTGTCCACCTGATAGAAGCGTAACATCTAAATTCAAATCATTTAATCCTAATTTTGATAGAATTGTTTTTGCATTTGCTTCTAAATCCCATGCATTTTTTGTATCCATTTCAGATTGCAGCTTCATTAGTTCATTTTGTAATGCTTGATTTGAAGGATCTTTTTGTAATGACTGAAGTGTTTTTTCATAAGTCTTTACTAGCTCCATAACCATGTCTTCGCTTTCAAAAACGGCTTCAAGTATCGTTTGATTTTTTATGAAATCTTCATGTTGTGGAAGATAGCTTATAATATAATCTTTTGGAGCAATGATTTTACCTTCATCAGCCGATTCTGCACCTGAAATAATTTTTAATAAACTTGACTTACCTGTCCCGTTAATTCCTAATAATCCGATTTTTTGCCCTTCACTTACGGTAAATGAAATTTCATTAAATAATGTTTTTTCTCCATAAGTTTTCATTAAATTTTCTACACTTAATATCTTCATTCTGTAAAATTCCACTCTTTCATAAATTGGTTTATGAATCCCTCTACATACTCATGTCTTTCTTCTGCCATTGCAAAAGCTGTTCTTGTATTCATTAAATCTTTTAATTTTAATATTTTTTCATAAAAGTGATGTAATGATGAACTCTGATCACTTCTATATTCCTCCATTGTCATGTTTTCTCTGATTTTAAAATTAGGATTAAACATACTTCTACCTTTTTTGCCACCGTATGCAAATGTCCTTGCTACCCCGATTGCACCGATTGCATCTAAACGATCTGCATCTTGTACGATCTTTCCTTCTAATGAAATCGGAATAATGCCATTGCCACCTTTAAATGAGATATTTTCTACTATGTAGATTATTTCATCTACTTGATTTTTATCTTCAAATAGATTCATTAATAATTCTTCTAATTGTCTTTTTTGTTCCGATAGATCGGTATGTAATTTATCATCAATAACATCGTGTACTAATGCTGCACACTCTACTATAAATTCATTTGCCGTCTCTTTTTGAGCAATATGTACGGCTAAATTTCTTACTCGATTTATATGAAACCAGTCATGGCCACTGCTATCTCCACTATGAAGATCTTGGACATATTTTTCGATTTGTATAATGATTTGTTTTTGATTCATTCAAAGTCCCTCCAAGTAATAGACTAGTGATATTATACCATTTTTCTTTTAGCTAAAAACATTGATTAGATGAGATCGTGGTAACAAATTTCATTCTATATAAAAATAACCTTCACAAAATAAATGTGAAGGTTTAATTTTTCCTTATGCTTTTAACAATTTTTCAATTGTTGATCTCATTTCTTGAGGGTTCGTTTGAGGTGCAAAGCGCTCAATTACATTACCATTTTTATCAATTATGAATTTAGTAAAATTCCATTTTATTGATTTTAATCCCATTATTCCTGGCGCTTTTTCACGTAAGTACTTAAATAATGGATCTGCGTTTTCTCCATTTACATCGATTTTTCCAAAGATAGGGAAAGTTACACCAAAGTTTAATTCACAAAAACTTTGAATTTCCTCATTTGAACCCGGTTCTTGGTTCATAAATTGGTTACAAGGGAATCCAAGAACGACTAAACCTTGTTCTTTAAATTCTTCATATATAGCCTGTAAATCCTTATATTGAGGTGTATAACCACATGCACTTGCTGTGTTTACGACAACAATAACTTTATCTTTAAAATTTGAAAGAGGTATCTCTTCACCTTTACTACCTTTTACTTGAAAATCATAAATACTCACAATCTATTCCTCCTCCACACCATTTACCTTTATAGTAATTATTTTCCATCAAAATGTCTATTTCTAAGAACGATTAATGAAAAAAAACTTCAAACATGATTTAAATTAATCTATAGTTAATGTACATACTAATTTTCTACACCATTTAAATAATAAAATGGAGGTAAAATGATGGAAAATATCGGTTTCGATACATATTTAATTGATTTATATGATTTATCGATGGAGAAACGAACTGGAAGTTATGTCATACTTGCAAATGATTTAACAATTATTGAAACAAGTGCAAGTCCTTCTCACGACTACTTGTTAAAAGGGCTAAGCGAATTAAACGTTCCTTTAGAGAGCATTAAAAATATTATCGTAACTCATATTCATTTAGACCACTCTGGTGGTGCTGGATTGTTAATGGAGAAATGTCCTAATGCAACCCTATTCGTCCATCCTAAAGGTGCAGCTCATTTGTCTAATCCAGCAAAGTTAATTGCGAGTGCAAAACAAGTTTATGGAGAAGATTTTGATCGATTATTTGATCCAATATTACCTGTTGACTCTAATCGAATTCATGAAGTGTTTGACGGCGAGGAGCTACTTATTGGCGAAAATCATAAGCTAACCTTCTTATTTACACCTGGTCATGCTAATCATCATATTTCAATTTTTGACTCAAAAAGTAAATATATTTATACAGGTGATACATTAGGAATTTACTATCCTCAATTGAAAAAAGAAATTGGAACGTATATTTTACCATCAACATCACCCAATCAATTCTCTAAACAATTAACATTGAATTCACTTGAAAAAATTAAAGAATTTAATCCTGACGCAATTTGCTTTGGACATTATGGCTTAACGAATCAAACCCAAGAAGTATATAATTCTTTAACTTCAAAATTGGATCTATTTATTGAAATCGCAAGTAAAGTAATAAATGAAAATGCTCAATTATCATTCAATGAAAAGAGTACAAAACTTAGTGAAATTTTATTCCAAGAAATCAAACGAGAACTTCTCGAAAAAAACATCCAAGAAAATCATTCTGTTTTTCAATTAATCAGTTTAGATATCGAAGTGTCATCAATGGGTTTAATCCTAGCACTTGATAAAAAATAAAAACTTCAGCACAATGCTGAAGTTTTTTCTTATTTTTGTTTAGGCTTTGAAAACTTTTTCGTTTTACTTTGAGTAGGATTAACATTATTTCTTTTTTCATTTGTTTCTTTTACTGGTTTTTCTTTTATTACATTCTTTTGAATTTCCCCATGTGATACCGTTAGTTGTTCAAAAAATAACTTTTGAGTACCTCTAAGTGTAAATAAATGTTTTTGTTCACGAGGAGTCACTAAGTTAATTACCGTACCCTGATTCCCCATTCTTCCAACACGTCCACTTCGATGAGTGTACTGTTCTACTTTCTCAGGTACGTCAAGTGTAACTACATAAGGTAAATCTTGTAAATCAATTCCTCTAGCTGCTACGTCTGTTGAAAATAAGAGTTTTATTTTTCCAGATTGTAATTCCTTTAGCACTTTGCTTCGTTCCATTTTACCTAGTTTCGAATGTAATACCGCTGTACGTATTCCTCTGAAATTTAACTTAGAAGCAAATCCTTCTAATTTAAAAGGTTCATTACTAAATACAATTGCTTTCATATGATCAATTGAACCGATTCGTCTTAGTAATTCTAATTTATCACGTTCATCACATGGGATGAAGCCATGAATGATATTTCCTTCTAAGCTTTGATTGATTGTAATTTCCTTTAAATTACTACTTTGATCTTTTGCAAATTGCATTGCTTGAGGAGTAATCGTCGCTGAGAAAAATAATAACTGACGATCTTTCATTGTCGCCTTTACAATTTGAGGTAAATCTTTTTGATCATCTGTCTTAATTAATTCATCCACTTCGTCGAATACCATTTTCTTTACGCCATGCATTTTAAGTTTTTTAAGCTTAATTAGCTGTGAAATTCGACCTGGTGATCCTACAATTATTTTCGGCTTTTGTTTCAATTTTTCGATTTGACGCTTAACATCAGCTCCACCAACAATTGATGCTACTTTTATATTTGTATTTTGAGTATAATCTTGAACGACTTGGAAAATTTGCATAACAAGTTCTCTTGTCGGTGCCATAATGATTACTTGTGGACTTTCCTCTTTTTCATCAATTAATTGAATTAAAGGTAATACGTATGCAAGAGTTTTCCCAGTACCTGTTGGTGACTGTACTACTACATCGTATCCCTCAAAAATTGCAGGAATCGTTTGCTCTTGGACTTCTGTCCATTTCGAAATATTATTTTCTTTTATTTTTAATACTGTTTGTTCTGATAATTGAAATAGTTCCATTTAAATCTCCTTTAATAGTTGCTCATCGTACCATTGTAACATTATTTCCGAAATATGTATTATTTCTTCTAATTTATCAAAATCATCTTCCGTAATTTTTTCAGTGAAATAAAAAATTACCGAAGTTTCTATAGTATTTTTATCAATAATTCCTTGTTTAATGTTACGAATTACTGAGAATTCTCGCCTTGTATGACTATTTAACAAAAGAAGACTTCGTTTAAGAACTTCAATTTTTAATTCCTTTGGAAAAAAATACGCTATCTCGATTGTACAACCTACATTTGGATCCCCTTTTAGCAATTCTGAATACAAATCTTTAGCAGTCGTTGAAAGAGTAATTTTACAAGTAGAATTTATTTGATTTGTATTTATTTTTTTGAATTGTATCGAAAACTCACGACTCATTTTGGAAATATTTACTAGATCATTCCGATCAATGATTTCATATTCTCCATCTAAATCTTTATCATAAATAATTCCTTCTGTGATCACCTTCATATTATCGAAAGCTGTAGGATCAAACATATAAACAACACCTCCATTACAAACGAAAGAGGATAACCAATTATAGTTTGGTATCCTCTACCTCTTTACATAATTTCTATTTAAAATAAACCTTGCGCATGTCCAAATTCGTCTACATCCATATTTAAAGCTGCAGGTTTTTTGGGCAATCCTGGCATCGTTAAGACATTGCCAGTTAATGCTACGATAAAACCAGCACCAATTGATGCCTTTATTTCTCTTATTTCTACAGTAAAACCAGTAGGTCTTCCTAAAAGCTGAGGTTGATCTGATAAGGAATATTGAGTTTTCGCCATACATATTGGCATGTTATCCCAACCATTTTCTTTAAATTCACTAATTTGTTTTTTGGCTTTATTTGAAAAGTTCACATCGACTGCACCATACACTTCCTTTGCAATCGTACGAATCTTTTCATCAATTGAATCAGTTAATTCATATAGATAATTGAATGGTTCTTTCTGTTTATTTAATGAGTTAACAAGGGTTTCTGCTAAAGGGATTCCTCCAGTTCCACCATGTTCCCAAACTTCTGTTAATACCACTTCTATTCCGATCATTTGTCCCCATTGTTTTAGATACCTAATTTCATCATCTGTATCTGTAATGAATTTATTGATTGCCACGATTACTGGAACATTAAATTTTCGTATTGTATCAACATGCTTTTCTAAATTACAAATTCCATCTTTCATTGCAGAAACATTCTCAAATGTAAGTTCATTTTTATTTACACCACCATGCATTTTCAGCGCTCTAATCGTCGCAACAATTACGACTGCATCTGGTGTAACACCTAATGCTCTTGTTTTAATGTTTAAGAATTTTTCTGCACCTAAATCTGCACCAAAACCAGCTTCTGTAACAACGTAATCCCCTAATTTTAAAGCCATTTTAGTTGCTATTACGCTATTACATCCATGAGCAATATTCGCAAAAGGACCACCATGAATAATTGCTGGTGTATGTTCAATTGTTTGAACAAGATTTGGTTTTATCGCATCTTTTAATAATAGTGTAAGTGCTCCATGAACACCTAAATCACCTACTGTTACTGGTTTTTTATGTATAGTATAAGCAACAACAATTCGTTTTAATCTTTCCTTCAAATCTTTTATTGAAGACGCCAAGCATAGTACTGCCATAATTTCTGAAGCAACAGTAATATCAAAACCATCTTCTCTAGGAACACCTTCAGTAGGTCCTCCTAATCCAATAATTATTTTTCGTAATGCACGATCATTTAAATCAACTACACGTTTCCATGTAATTCTTCTAACATCAATTTCAAGTTCATTGCCTTGTTGAATATGATTATCGATAAATGCAGCTAATGCATTATTTGTTGTTGTAATTGCATGAATATCACCATTAAAATGCAAATTAATATCGTCCATTGGAAGTACTTGAGAATACCCTCCACCAGTGGCTCCACCTTTTACTCCCATTGTCGGGCCTAATGATGGTTCCCTTAAAGCAACAATCGCTTTTTTTCCAATTTTATGAAATGCTTGTGCAAGACCAACAGTAACTGTCGACTTTCCTTCTCCCGCTGGTGTTGGGTTAATTGAGGTAACTAATATTAATTTTCCATCTGTATTATTTTTTAAACGCTCAAGAACTGTTAAAGATAATTTTGCTTTATAGTGCCCATAATTTTCCACATCATCTTCAAACAGATCCAATTCCTCAGCAATATTCGTTATTTTTTTCATTTTAGATTCAAATGCAATTTCTAAATCTGACTTTACATGATTACTCATTAAATCATCTCCATTACAAATCTTAAGTAACCAAATTATAACATGATTTTACATTTTTTTCATTCGCTTAAAACCCTTAAATCTCAGCATTTTATGTGAAATTAGTAATACTTTCTACTTATCAAAGTAGCAGTAAGTCGCATACTAAACATAAGGCATGAGAGAAGGGAGTGGAATTATGTATCGTCACAAAAAAAATCAACATCATAAACATCATAACCATAAATTGTCAAATGACCATGAAGAAGAATATGGTGCTGAATTTTATCCGACAAATGATATTTATTATACAGATTCGAAATCAAATTCATACATCTCCAGATTAGTACTAGGTTATGTAGCTCTATTTTTTTCCCTATTTTCATTGTTCTTAATGCCTGTAGTATTTGGTCTAATCGGAATTGTGCTTGGAATTTATACAGTGACAAAAGGTCACTCCACTTTAGGTTACACATCAATTGGATTTGGTTTATTTTCAGTCATCGTTTCAATATTCTACAATTTATTATTTGTATTAAGTGCCATTTTATAAAGAAGTTCTGTTTCATTCTATGGTTGTTTTTTAATAAGAGTTTAGTTTCCGCTCCTATTAGAAATTTATAAATATATTATCAAAACAACAATTTTTTGAATAAGAACCAACAAAAAAGAGGATTCATTAAGAATCCTCTTTTAAACTTCAATAACACTCCACTCATCATCTTTTTTCGAATAAGTTAAATTCGCAAAGTGATTTGTTCGATCTTTATATTCTTCTACATTTTCTAAAACTTCATCTACACCCGAATAAAAATCCACACGAAAAATTGGGATTTCAATTACTTTTCTATTTTCATTTCTATCACTAATATCAATAATTAATCCATCTTCCATTAACGGATAAAGTGTTAACATCAGCTTAATATTAATTGGATTTATCGCTTTTGAGCGTTGGAAAATATTTAAACTTCTTCTTTGAAGATGCGTTATTTTTTGAGAAATGACATTACATAACATAAAAATAAAGTCATTAATACGTTTATAATAAACCTTTTGATACATTCCATCGCTAATTGTTAGATAAGCAAAGGAATTATTTAATCTTGGTATAAAAGGTTTCATTAATGGCTCTTTTTTATGTGCAAGATATAATAATTCTGCAATTTCTTTTGGCTCAAGTTCATCTAAGTCTGCTAGTTCTTCAAAATCGATCCAACAAAGTTCATCGTGTTCACTTTGTTCAAGAATAAATTGATTGATATATTCTTTTTCAACATAGAAAAAAGAAGAGTTTAAATTAAAATCTGACCATTCTCTATCATGTTTCAATAAAAGAATATTCTGAAGTGGAAAAGGCAGCCCTTGTACAAATTCTTTATAATTTATTCCTGAAGTGATAAAGCAATGATTATGGTTATCACCATATATATAGATAATCTCCTTTACTGAATCAATCCCTGCCAACGATAATGCCACCTTTAATTTTTTTCTTAATCATATCATATATTCCCTTAAAATTATCATCTAAAATACTATTTTCGAATCTTTTTACCTACAAAAAATTCTAAAATTTGCTAATTTGATTCGAAAACCATCATTTCTCAGGCATTTGTTTAAACTGGTGGTCTACAAATAGATGTAGTTTGAGTTTGTATTGGTACTTTTGTAATAGATCTTATATCCCATTCACCATCATCATTTGTAAAATTAAATTTAACTAACGTATAAGGTGGCAGTTGCTGAGGTTTATAGGCGACTAATTGGATCGTAGCTCCAAACACATATGTACCATTATATTTCTTTTTTAAGTTTGTAATTGCTGCACAATTATACTTCTCTCCTGGGCCGAACATTTTAAATAATTCACTATTTATTCTTGGAAATAAAATTGATAATACAGCGTCTTCTAGAACTTCATTTTGTACGGTTAATGCATAAGTAGGTTTTGAAATAAACAACATACTCAAAACCATTAGGATGATTAATCCTTTTTTCATTTCATTCCCTCCTTTTACATATTGATTAATTTCCTCCTTACTATTCTTTACAATTTCTAGTAGGATATGTTATTTGGAGTTGCTTACAAGATTGAACGACTCTTTTCTAAAAAGAAAAAAACTGATTAATGAATAGCAGATTCGCTAATCATTAATCAGTTTCAGAAATCAACTATTTGATTTAGGAGATACTTCTTCGTTTTCTTGAGTTAAATCATTTTCTATATTTGCTTCGTTGTCATTTAACTCAATTTCATCATTTTCACTGTATTGAAGATCAAATGATTCTTCTTCATGCTCATCATTTAATTGAAGATCTACAGTCTCGATTAATTCTGTATTATCATCTTCTACTTGAATTTCTTCCTCTTCAGTTTCAGTCGCAACAATCATTTGCTCATTCTTACTATCTTCTTGGACAAAAGTGTTTTGACTATTGTTTAATTCATTTTCAGACACTAATTCTACATGTACATCTTTTCGTGAATCATCAATAATAAACTGATTAATTACTTGATCCAGTTGACCAGATAATTGAGTAAGAATTCCAGCACTTGAAGCAACATCATCCATTGTAGCACTTTGTTCTTCTACTGAAGCTGCGGTTTGTTGAACACCTGCCACACTTTCTTCTGTTACAGCTGCTACTTGCTCGATGAACTTCATTAATTCCATACTACCATCTTGCATTGTAAATAATGTAGATGCAATTTCCTGAATCTCAAGGTTCATACTCTCAACTCTTGTATTGATACCATTAAATGTTTCACCAGTAGCTTCGATTGATTGAGTACCTTTTTCTACTTCCTTATAACCAGCATTAAGCGATGTTGCCATAGTACTTGCTTCAGTCTGTATTGTTTGAACGATTGAAGTAATATCTTGTACTGAAAGTTTAACGCCTTCTGCTAATCTACGAACTTCATCTGCAACAACTGCAAATCCTCTTCCTGCTTCACCTGCACGAGCAGCTTCAATCGAAGCATTAAGTGCTAAAAGATTCGTTTGGTCTGCAATGTCACGAATTACTTTGATTACTTTTGAAATCGATTTTGCATGGGAAACAAGTTGCTCCACATTTTCAACTGAACCTTTTACAACATCATGAATAATCGTCATTTGCTCTAATGATTCATTCATTTGTTTATAACCTAGATTTGTACGATCTTGAACCTCATTTGAAACGCCTTTCAGCATTTCTCCGGCTTGTCCTGCAACTGCCATCTTATCATTGAAGTCGCTCATCATTTCAGCCATTTGGTTTGAAGAGTCAGCTTGAATGCCTGAGCCTGCTGCTAATTCTTGCATTGTAGCTGCAATTTGTTGAGACGCTTTTTGAACATCTGATGCGGATTGAGTTAATTCATTACTACGTCCATTCATTTCTGTAGATACGTTGTTCATTTGTCTTACAATACGTAATAGATTTTCTTTTACTTTATTTGTAGAGTTTGAAAGAACAGCAATTTCATCTTTACCATCATAGACTTCATTTTCTACACTTAAATTACCTGTTGATATTTCATTAAGTGAATGTAAAACCTTATTCATTTTTCCATTGATTAAGCGATTCGTAATATATAGTGCAAGGCTAGAAATTAATGCACTAATTAAAACTGCTAAAATTAAAACAGTTTTTACAGTACCAATTGCCCCTTCGACTTTATTATCTACTTTACTATTTTTCTCACCTAAAATTTTAATGATTTTACTAGAAATACCATCGATATATTTTTGAGTTCCGTAAGCTTGTTGTACTAATAATTTAACGTAAGAATCATTTCTTTCTGAAATTGCTGGTACAATCTTTTTTTCTAAGATATCATTCATTAAATTATTATAGTCCATTACATCGCCAAGTGATTTTTTTATCTCTTTATTATCCATTGTTTTGTTAGCAGTATCGATGGATTTTAAAAATGATTTATCAATTGATCTGTAACTATCTAAAGAAGCTTGATCTTGAAATGTTGCATAGGCAGATAATGCTACATATTTTTTGTAAAAAGTAGATGAAAGTTTTTCAGCCATAAGTGCTTGTTGGTTTATTTGATTAGCATTTTTATATTCATTATGTATAGAGTTTAATAAACCAAAAGTTAGTGCAGATGAAACAACAAATATTGAAATTGTTCCAATTGTTACTATTCCATATTTGCCACTAATTCGAATATTTTTCAAGCGAATCATACCATAAAACCCCTTTGTTTATATATTTAATATTCAAAAAATTTTGTGTAAAATTTTTATTGATAATTGATTAAGAAAACGTTGAAATCACGATTTCTCAATTACTTTATACCCTTGTGATTGGAGGTAATTTGTAATCCCTTCATGGATAGAACTAGCAATAATCGTGATTTGTTGACTTGAGGATAAATAAGATTGATCCTTTTTCGAATCAATAAAGCCTAACTCTGTTAATACAGCTGGCATTGTATTATCTCTTATTACTTGAAAACTACCATGTTGAATACCTCGATCTGATAAGTGCCAAGCATTGACCATTTCTGATTGAATCGATGTGGCTAATAATCGGCTTTGAGAGATATAAGGGTTTTTCCCTTTTGAACCATAATAATAAGTTTCTGTTCCACCACCATTTTCACCACTACCTGAATTCACATGAATACTGACAAATAATAACGCATCATTTGATTGGGCTATCTTAACTCGTTCTCCAAGATCCAAAAATACATCTGATTCCCTTGTAAGTACAACTTGTACATTTGAATGAATAAATGTTCGCTTTACATTTAATGCTGTTTCTAATGTAATATCTTTTTCATTTAACTGGTTAAAATGAGTACCTGAATCTTTTCCTCCATGCCCCGCATCAATCGCTATCACGATATTCTTTACATTTGATTCTAAGGTTTCAGTAATAAAATCATTACTTACAAATCCAACAATGTTTTTCGTTTTAATTTTAGTCCATTTACTAAATTTTGCCGTTACCTCTAGCGTTTCACCTTTGTAAACAGTGCCAATTTTCCTAGAAGTAATAGATTGTTCTTCTCTTACATTTAATTTATCGGCTAATACATAGACTTTTTTTACTAAATTTTCTGCATCATTCTTATTCGGACCTTTATTCGGAACTAAACTAGTTGATTTTATATATTTACTCGATATAAATGCTCTTTTATGATCAATCTCGATTTGAGTCCATTCTGGATTAAATTGACTACCAATTATTTTATCTTTCATATTGACAGTTTTTACGATTGGAAACATTTTTGATGGTCCAAGGCGTAAATTTACTTTATTTGCATTCACAACGTAAGTTACTTTTTCCAGTTGAGGCATCGAGTTGCTAATATCTTTAGATAAATAGCCTATCTTATCTTTATATAAAACGATGTGAGCATTTCCAAATTTTCCGATGATATGAAATGGCATATTCTTTTGGATTTCTATGATGTGTTTATACTTTGAGGAAGGTCCTTCATTAATATATAAAGTTTTGTCTGAGGTGATTTTTTGATTAGCTGTGTAATTTAACGATGATTGAAATTGATTTATAAATCTGGCAAAAAGTACCGCACCAACTCTTCTATTTAGTTGAATATTTTTACTAAAATAATTTGCTTCTTCAGGCGAAATCAATTTCTTAATTTCATTTAATTGATTGATTTGAACTTCATCTAATGTCCCATATCCTAAGAGTTGGTATAATATCGAAAACATTTCTTTACAATTTATTTGCTTATTTAAACTATTTGTCATTTCCCAGTTCTCATAGAAAGTAAGTAGATTTAAATTTTTTATGTTTTGTTTTAATCTCTTTTCTTCTGTTGGCTGATTCGAAATTAAATTATTCTTTTCATCATAAGATAAAAATTGTAACCAACTAAAAAACTCCTTTTTAGTTAACACAGCATCTAAATTTATATTTTTTGATATTAAATTCCCTTTTTGTAAATAACTGATGTGGGTCTTCTCGTCATCAAACGGTTTCGATTGACTACTTACTGCGTTGACAGAATACGGAAGTTCGAAAAGTAAATTACATACTACTAAAATAATCAGTACTTTTATTCCTTTCAATAATTTGTCTCCTTTTGTCAAATTCTGTATGATTCTATCATATAAGAAAGAAACATATTTTGGAAGTTTAATATAAGAATATTATTAAAATTAAATATATTCTGCCATTTCAGTTTACATAATAATATTATTAACGTTAAATATATAATAAAATTTTAGTTTACATTATTAAATTATTGCAAGTAAAACAAAAAAGAAGAAGAGAACATCACCCTTCTTCTTTAAACTAACAATAAACTATCACATTAATTGCCATTTACTTTCTCTGCTTGCCAGTAGTATTTACTTAGTATTTCTGATAGTAGGTCAATAGTGCGGTAAAGTTCTTGTAAAGTATTATCTACCCCACCTACTTCGATTAATAATGAATTAGGTGATAAGTCTTGGTTATAGACTCCATTTCCTTGCTTATAATTTTTACTATAAATTCCTCGTGTAAGACCGGAATTAACTTTTTTAATTTCATTGTTTATTGCCTTTGCAAATTCTAGATTCTTTTTATAATTTTTATTTTCAACTCCAACAACGAAATACAGTTTTGCATATTTTTTGCCATCTATATCAATCGTTGTTACTTTTCTTCTTTGGTCGTCTCTGTGTATATCTATTAAATAATTCAAATTTTTGTCTTGAGCAAGTGCTTCCTGAACAATAACCCTGGACATTTTATAAGAGGATCCCCAATTCCAATTCCTCTTTGCTAGCTCATTACCAATATTCGTCTTATTATCAACTGCTCCAATGCCATCCGCTTCAAGGTTTTTTTGTAATCTTTCACCAAGCAAACTAACATTCACTTTTGGAGATGAGGCTTGATTCGGATTTTTTGCACCTGGTATTAATGGCAAGAAAGATTCCCAACTATGTGTATGATAAATATAAAATACATTTCGACCATTTGTTGTATGTTCTGGTGGTTTTGAAGGATTAATCGGTTCATTAGTTGGCTCTTTTACATCTGGATCTTGATTAATTTCATCTAGCGTTAAACTAGACTCGATTGGTAAGTTTGTGAAATCTGTATCATCACCTGCGACTAAAATATTATTTTCAAATTTCGCCATGCTTGAAATTTCATGAACAAGTAAACTCTTTGGATCATATAGCCTAATATTTGTAATAAAAGAAAATAATATATTCCCTATAGGTTGTCCATTTTTAAATGACTCGTCTCCCAATTTAAAATGTCCATTTTCATACTCAAAAGCCTTTATAAACCCTTCATAGCTCATTTTTTCAAACCATTGATGGATATAATATGATTTTGTATTTTTCATTGAAGTTACAAATAGACTTGCTACTAAAAATAATAAGACAATGCCAACAAAGACACTTGCCATAATTCGTTTCAAATTAAATGTTTTTATATAGATTGATTGCCTCATTAAATCACCTCTAATAAATACTTATGTACAAGCCCTCTAAAATAGAAGAGAAATTTTTTCAAACAAAAAAAGGTGTCTTTTATAGGACACCTTTAAAAAAATGAACTTTTCTCAAGCAATTGATTTGGATAATTACTTTATTTATTAATTAATTACATATTTCTTTGGCAACCTGAGAAATTAGTTAAAGGATTAGCATGACAACTAGTTCTTGCTGCCTCTAATTGAGTGTCACAGAATGAAGAACTAGGTGAAACCATATTGCTGTTACGGTTTCTTCTGCAGCCACCGCCTCTATTGCTTGTGTTGTTGCTATTGTTCATACTATTGTACATACCATTATTCCTACTGTTTCTCATGTCGTTGTTCATTTCGTTGTTCATTTCGTTGTTCATTTCGTTGTTCATGCTTTCGCCGAATACTCTTCCGTCATCATCATGATCATGACAGCTATTACAAGATTTACGTACTGAAGTCCACTCTCTTGTATCTCTTACTTCTCTTCTCTCTTCTCTTCTCTCTTCGCGTCTGCGATTACATCCACAAAATCCCCACATATAAAAACACCTCTATAATTATTTTATTGTACATACTTAAGATACGTAAAAATGTCCGAGTGTGAATGTGTACATACCTAGATATATACAAGTTTTTATTAAATTACCTATAAAAATTTTATTACGGTAAATGAAATTCCATAAAATTCAACCGAATTGAAATAAAAGAGAACAAAAAAACAGGCTTATTAGCCTGTTTTATTTATTGCGATAGACATATTGATTACTTGGTGGATCAATTACTTTGGTTTGAGTTATTTCGATATATGGAATGTTCACTTTAAATGGTTGATAATACATTTCTTTAATCGTACCTGTCGCCTCAATCCATTGATCATTTTTAAATGATTGATTATCTGGTAGATTAACTAATAATCCATATACGCCTGAATCTGCAACACAGTGTATGATACCAAAGCGGAATAAGAATGTTTGATTATTTTTTAAACCTTTTTCATGATAGATAAAACCTTTAAACGTTAATTGCTTACCAAGATACTTTCCAGGTTCATCATATAATACTTCCATACCCTTTAAAAAATCTTCATCATTTAACTTAATACTTTTCTTATTTATATATTCTTTTGATTCTTGTGCAATTAATTTTTGATAACCTTCTTGACCATAGTAAATACTTAAATCAGGTTTTAAATATTGTCTTTCCATAAACGGATCATGGTTATTTGGTTCAGAAACCGGAAAATGGAAACCCTTTGCCTCAACAATAGTTGAATCCAAACTTGCTATCGGCAGGAAAATACCTGTAAATAATGGGAATATAAAAATTATACCATTTAGTAATTTTTTAAACCCTTTTGCTTCTTTATGCACATGTCCATGCTCACAAGTATGATTACAGTCGTGATCGTGGTCATGATCTTCATTACTACTTGTTCTTAATGTGTGAATTACTTGAATAAGTGTCAAGAATGCAAAAAGAATTCCTGCTGTTAAAGATAAATAAGAGTATTTCATATTAATATATTTTGAGATACTCCCCGTTATATGCATTTGCATTAAAAAGAAAGTAAAACCTAATAATACATATGCTCTAGCCATACTGATTCTCCCTTAAATTAACATTGTTGTTCCAAAAGTTAAGATAGCAACTAATCCAATAATAATTAGTACATATCGACTTTTGAAGTGTTGAAACAACATTAATGTATTTTTTATATCGACCATTGGTCCAAAAACCATAAATGCAACAATCGAATTTACAGAAAACGTACTTTGGAATGAAGACGCAACAAATGCATCAGCTTCTGAGCAAAGTGAAAGAATAAATGCTAATATCATCATGACAAGAATACTTGCTACTTGACCATTACCAATATGCATTAAAGTAGAGGTACTAATAAAGGTTTGTACAAATGATGCGATTAATGCACCTAAAATTAAAAATTTTCCCATTGAGAAGAACTCTTCAATCGCATGAACACATACATTCCATAGTTTTCGTTTCACTGGAATTGAATGATTTACTGGAATTGATTCAATCTCGTGTTTTAATGGGTTTGATATATTAAGATACGATAATATGATACCGACAATATATGCAACTATCATTGCAGCTCCAGCTCGATAGATAACCATTTCAATATTGTTTCCAAAAGCAATAAAAGTAGCAAATAATACAATCGGATTAATAATCGGTCCTGTTAACATAAAAGCAACTGCTACATAATGAGGAACGCCCTTTTTAATTAGCCTGCTTACGATTGGTACAATGCCACATTCACAACCCGGAAAAATAAATCCTAAACAAATCGCAACCAAAACTGCTAAGTAGCGATTTTTAGGGATTAATTTAGATAACATTTCTTCTGTAATAAATATTTGAATGATCCCTGAAATGAATACGCCTATTAAAATAAACGGTAATGCTTCGACTACAATCGAAATAAAGATCGTATTCATTTGCAAGAATGAATGATATAAGCTCGTAGTCATTTTCTCACTCCCATGTAGCTAAAAAATTAAACTCACAAAACCTTCCAATAAACGGTCGGCTTTGTGAGTTAAAAATACCTTTTTTTCCAAAATATAAATGCAATTGTTGATGATAATATAGCTGAAATGCCAATGACAATTGTAAAAGCATGTGGAATCGATCTAAGCGGAATTCCAACATTCATTCCAAAAAAACTAGATACCATTGTAGGTATTGATAAAATAATGGTAATTGAAGTTAAAAACTTCATTACAATATTTAAATTATTTGAAATAACTGATGCAAATGTATTCATCATTCCACTTAAGATATTACTATAAACTTCAGCCATCTCAATCGCCTGTTTATTTTCAATGATTACATCTTCTAATAAGTCTTCATCATCTTCATACATTTTTAAAATATTACCTTTAAGAATCTTTTGCATAACAATCTTATTTGATTTAAGTGAAGTTGTAAAGTATACAAGACTCTTTTCAAGGTTCAACATCGTAAATAATTCTTGGTTTCTTGTTGATTGATGTAATTCTGCTTCGATTTCATTCGTTTTACGATTAATTTGTTTAAGATAACGTAAATAATAAGTCGATGTTGTATGCAATAACTGTAATGCAAAGCGCGTTTTCTTAAACGTAAAGAAACCTTTAACCTTCTGATAAATAAATCGCTCAAAAATAGGGTTCTCATTTAAACAAATTGTCACAAACGTATTAGAAGATATAATCATCCCAATTGGAATCGTATCAAAAATAGTATGCCCTGTATCATCATGAGCAATTATTGGTATATCAACAATGATTAGAGTGTGCTCGCCTTCAACCTCAATCCTGGAACGCTCTTCATCATCAAGGGGGTCTTTAATAAAGTCTAAATCTAAGTCAAGTTTTTGAACTAAAAATTGAATCTCTTGTTCACTTGGATTGATAGCATTGATCCAGCAGCCTTTTTCAATTGTATCGACTTGATTTAGTTTACCTTGTGCATCTGATACATAAAAATTTAACATCTAACTCACCTCTAATTCTAAAACAAAACTACACAATAATAGCATACGAAACATTTACCCTTGTTTCAACCTTTATTATAAAGAAAGACAAATTTCTAATAAAGTGATTATATGGTAATTTCCGTTATTATTAATAACTTTTAGCAATAATGAAAAAGGTCACAAAAAGTGACCATTTTTTTTAATAACCACTTTTATAAAAATGGTTCATATCAATTAATTCGTCTACATATTGATAATGATTTAACTTACTTTCGAGTTGTTCTTTTGTATGCACAGAATAGTCTTCTGCATTCAACTGTTCTTGAACATTCATAAGCGTATTTGAAACATCAGACTTTAATGACATATAGTCCATCTTAAAATCATCCTCTCATATAAAGTTAACATATTATATGTAAAATGAGGACAATCCACTCAAGCATTTATTTATTTTTTTTATTCGCTACTAATTTCTTGATTAAGAAATAAACAACAAATAGTGCGACTGCAATAACAATTAACATGGGTGTATAAGGAGCTAAAACTTCTTTTGCAGTTTCCCAATTTTTCCCTAATTTCTCCCCTATCATTACAAAAAGAATAGACCATGGTATGATCGCCAGTAATGTATAAAGTGTAAATTGACCAATCGGCATTTTAGCTAGTCCAGCTGGAATTGAAATTGCGTGCCTTACAACAGGAATAAATCGTGCCGTAAATATCACACCTACACCATATCTTAAAAACCAATTTTCTGCTACATCCAAATGATGTTTATTTATTAATATGTATTTTCCATATTTTTCAACTATTGGTCGACCACCATAATATGCGATCCAATATACAAATAATTGGGCAAGTGTGCCACCAATTACTCCTGCAATAACTGCACCAACAAAATTAATATGTCCTTCAGCTACAAGATATCCCGCATATGCTAATACGATTTCACTAGGAATCACTTCAATCATTAAGCCTAAAGCAACCCCTAAATAGCCTAATGATGCAAAAAACTCTAATATTTGATGTATAATATTGGTCAAAAAATCTCTCCTCTCAAAAACAGCTTGTACTATCAGAATAATACATAGGAAGTTAAAATATGTCAAAATATACAATGTTTAGTTACTAAATCTAGTTAACCGAATTCATCAATTAAAAAAAGGCTGTCCAAGTCAGTTACCTGACAGTTGGAGCAGCCTTTTTTTTGAAAATTAATTATTTAATTTCAACATGTTTGTAAGTGAAGTCAGCACCGAATGCGTGTTCCATTAAACCATGTACTTTTGGTTGCATTACGTGAGCAAGAGCACGTTGGTAAATTGGAAGAATTGCAGCATTGTCTTGTACTAAGATTTTTTCTGCTTGTAAGAAAGCTTCAGTACGTTTTGCTGGATCTAATAGATATTCTCCACCAGCTTTAGCAATTAAATCATCATATTGTGCATTTGAGAAGCCCATTTGGTTGAATGGAGACTTCGAAGTCCACATATCAAAGTAAGTCATAGGATCTTTGTAGTCAGGACCCCATCCACCGAATGATACATCATAATCTTTTTTAGAGTTTAAATCTAATTGTTGAGCAAATGGTACTGATTTAATATCGATACTTAAACCTGGTAAGTTCTTAGTAAGTTCACCTTGTAAGTACTCAGAGATTTTTTTGTTAGTATCAGTGTCAGAACCTAATAATTCGATTTTCACATCTTTTTTACCGATTTCTTTTAATCCTTTTTCCCATAAAGTTTTAGCGTCTGCAGTATCATACTTAACTAGATCGCCACTTGCTTCACGGAAATCTTTGCCATCAGCAGTAGTTAAGAAGTTACTTGGAGCTAAACCAGTTAATGGTACTGAACCGTTGTTTAAAATTACGCTTGTAATTGCTTCACGGTCAAATGCTTCATTTAATGCTTTACGGATGTTTACATTTTTAAGAGCTGGGTTTTTCGATTCGTTTACACGTAAGAAGAACACAGTTGGCTCTTTTGTAGTTCCGAAGTTTGGATCATCTTTATACTTGTCTACAAACTCTGCAGTTAAACCAGCACGGTCAACTTTACCAGTTTCATAAAGGTTTACAGCAGTTTGTGGGTCTAAAACGATTTTGAAGTTAATTTCTTTTAATTTTACGTTAGCAGCATCATAGTAATCGTCATTTTTAACTAGTTGGTAGCTAGTGTTATGTTTCCACTCTTTTAATTCGAATGGACCATTGAATACTAATTTGTCAGCTTCTAAAGCGTAATCTTTACCTTGAGATTCAACGAATTTTTGATTTAAAGGTAAGAATGTTGGGAATGTTACTAATGAATCAAAGTAAGGAATTGCTTTCGCTAATTTAACTTCTAGAGTTTTATCATCGATCGCTTTAACTCCTAATTGATCAACTGGTTTTTTACCTGTTGTAACATCTTCACCGTTTAATAATACGTTCATCATGAAAGCGTATTCGCTAGCATTTTTTGGATCTGCAGCGCGTTTCCAAGCGTAAACGAAATCGCCAGCTGTTACAGCGTCACCATTTGACCATTTAGCATCACGTAAATGGAAAGTATAAGTTAAACCATCTTCTGATTTATCAGTAGTTTCAGCAATACCTGGAGTTACTGCATCGTTTTCACCAAGAGTATTTAAACCTTCCATAATATTAGCTAATACGTTGAAAGATTCAGCATCAGTAGTTGTACTAGAATCTAACCCTGGAAGTTCAGCACTACCAATTAGATTTAATACCTGTGGTTTTGCTTTACCTGTGTTTTTGTTGTCATCTGTTTTGTTAGAGTTACACGCAGTAAGGAGCATGCTTACAGCGACAGATAGAGATAGAAAATACGAAACCTTCTTTTTCATTTGATTGCCTCCCCAATTAGATAATACATTTAAACTTAAAAACTATTAAAATATTCGAACAATTTATTGTACGAATAGTTAATAATCTTTAACTACTCTTTATTTTACATAGTTTTTAGAAAATATCAACAAAATATCGACATTTTTTTCAAAAAAGTTAATATATTTACACAAATCTGTATCTTTTTACTTAAATCGATAGGATTTTTAGTAAATTTTTGAATATTTTTGCATATTTTTTTTGAAAATTAAATGATTGACTTATCAATTTAGATTAATCGATTGAAATAAAGTGATACTTCTATCCTAGTTTAATAAAAAAACACATAAAATATTCAAAAATAAGGTAGTTTTCGTATACGTTGTTTCTATTTGGCACTTAACGGCGAATTTACGCACCTGGATGCCCGTTTTCCGCGGTCCGAGCGCTGTGCCAACCCATCGCGGCACCTCCGGGATCTCTTCTGTCAAACTACTCTAACCAGAAATCTCTCTATTCCGCTTCAATCAAAGTCTTAATTAATCGTTTGTTCGCTTTAACAACACCTAATAAAACAACAATCTCTTTGAAATGAACAAAAAAAGAGAAGGGAAATCCCTTCTCTTTCCAAAAAATAGTCATTATTTTTTGTTAGTAGCCCATTTGTAAGAGAAGTCTCCGCCAAATTTATGAGCAATAATTCCTTGAACTGTATCTTTTTGTAAGTAAGCACGTCCGCGTTGGTAAATTGGGGAAATACCAGCTTCGTCCATGATAACTTTCTCAGCTTCTACCATGTTGTCCCAACGTTTTTGTGGGTCTGCTTCTTTTTTAGCATCATTAACTAATTGATCATACTTAGGATTGTTGTATGCCATTTCATTGAATGGGCTGTTCGATAAGAACATATCAATAAATGTCATTGGATCTGGATAATCCGGTCCCCATCCTGAGAATGAGAAGTCATAATCTAATTTTTTCTCTAAATCAAGTTTGATTTCGAAAGGTTGAGGTGCAACTTCCACTGTTAAACCAGGTAAGTTTTTAGAAAGTTCACCTGCGATATATTCAGCAGCTTTCTTTCTAGTTGTATCATCATAAGAAATCATTGTAAGTTTGAACTTGTCTTTACCTAATTCTTTTTTCGCTTCAGCCCATAATTTCTTAGCTTCTTCAACGTTATATTTGTTGAAATCACCATTATGATCACGGAAGTCTTTTCCATCTGGACCTTTTACCCACTCAGAAGGAACTAACCAATTTGCAGGCTTTGATCCGTCATTTAAGATAGCACTTGTGATTGCTTCTTTGTCATATGCTAAATCGAATGCTCTACGAGCTTTAGCATTTTTGAAGATTGGTAGTTTTTCATTGAAACGGAAGAATACTAAACGAGCATCTAATTGAGTTTGATAATCTGGATCATCTTTATATTTATCAACGAACTCAGAATCTAAAATAACTTTGTCGATATCGCCATTTTCATATAAGTTAACAGCAGCTGAAGTATCTTTAACTACATTGTACTTAATTTCTGATAATTTAACTGTATCTTTGTCCCAGTAGTTATCATTTTTAGTTAATGTAAAGCTTTCAGCATGTTTCCACTCACTTAAAGTAAATGGTCCATCATATAATACATTGCCTGCCTCAAGTCCATATTGATCACCTTGAGATTCAACAAACTTTTGATTCTCAGGTAAATATGTACCGAAAGTTGTTAATTGTAAGAAATAAGGTGTAGCTTGTTCTAATGTTACTTCTAAAGTTTTATCATCAATCGCTTTAACACCTAATTGATCCTTCTTCATTTTACCATTAAAGATTTGTTCAGCATTTTTCACATAATATAAAATAAATGAATATTCAGATGCTGTATTAGGATCAATTGCACGTTGCCAAGCATATACGAAATCGTTAGCAGTTACTGGTTCACCATTTGACCATTTTGCATCACGTAAATGGAAAGTATATTTAAGCCCATCCGCACTTACTTCAGTCTCGTCTTTTTTCGCGATTCCGTCTACAACATCGTCACCTTGTCCTAAACGAAGTAATCCTTCGTTTACGTTGTTTAATACTTCAAATGACATTGAATCAGTTGCTTTTGCAGAATCCATTGAAGGAATCTCAGTAGTTGTTGTAAGTCTTAAAGTTTGCTTCTTTTCTTTACCAGGTTTGGTTGATGTTGTTTCTGAGTCTTTGCCACAAGCTGCTAATACAGTACTAAGTACTAATAGGCTTGAAACAGTTGTTGCTAATCTACGCTTCATAAGAGCACCTCCATATATTATGACCATTCTTTTTTTATTTTTCAGAATAATCACTTATTACTTTTTCAATATACTACATAATTTTCTGAAAAAAAAGCATTTTTTTAATTTTTAAATATATTTTTATTAAAATTTCGTAAAATACTAGTAAAATTCTCTTATATTCCATGTTTTTTCACATAGTTATATTTACACGTGATATTATTCACATATTTTCTAAGAAGCTTATCCGGCTTATGTTGGCTCATTTCTAAAAGACTGTTTTTTCTAAGTAAACTGATAGATTATTGGAAAGTAAGGTGCGTGATACCTATGGTATTTAAGGGACAAATATGTCCTCGAAGACCTTTTGCATCAATAACGCACAGTTTCAATCATGCGGAATGCGAATACATTGCAGTGGAATGAATTTCCATATTTAATAGCAATAGAATTTTAAAATTAAACTTGTGCTTAATTCATATTTGTCTAGAATATAAATACTATAATATTCATTTCCATTCTTACTAAATTTTGGGTTATAATATTATTTATGAATTTGCACATTATTTGTTTTTATTTCGAATTTAGGAAGTGAAGTTATGATTAGAAGAAGTATCCCAAACCTATTCACATTAGGGAATTTATATTGTGGGTTCCTTTCGATTGGATTTGCTGCAGATGGTCAAGTAAGAAATGCAGCCATTCTTATACTTATTGGAATGATGCTTGATAGTATGGATGGCCGTGTGGCTAGGGTTTTAGGGGTTCAATCTCAATTAGGAAAAGAACTTGATTCATTAGCTGATATCGTTACATTTGGCGTAGCCCCTTCGTATTTAGTTTATTGCACTCAATTTTCGAATGAAGGGATTCTCGGTCTTGCAATTGCAGGGTTATTCCCACTATTTGGAGCATACCGTTTAGCTCGTTTTAATGTCACACCAATCTCGACATCATTAAAATATTTTACCGGGGTACCAATAACAGCAGCTGGTGGATTTGTTGCATTTTTAACTTTATTTGGCAATCGAATACCTCAGATCGTTATCATTACAGTTTTTGTAGCTTTAGCATTTTTGATGGTAAGTAAAATTAAAATACCTAGTTTCAAAGATATTCCTCTTCCAAAATATACGACGATTATTACTTTATTTTTGGGTTACGCGTTGTATCTAGTATGGGATGCGAAGAAGAATGAATGGCCATTTTTTCTATATATGGCAATTCCCCTTTATATCTTCTTTATATTTTTCCAATTTTTTAAAAGCAAGAAAAAACAATCTGGTTTTGAAAATCAAAAACCACGTAGATTTCGTTTAAAACGCAAACCGTAAACCTACTAAAAAGTATGTTTTTAGGATCATTAATTGATTCTTCAAACATACTTTTTCTTTGTGCTTTTTTAATATTCTTATTCATTCACATATTGCTTGCATATTGAAATTACCTGTTTTATAATAACTAAGTGTTAAATCGGATTTATTACGTTTTGATTAAATTTTCAATTATTTAAGTCTATCAAAAATGTATGATGAAATTGTCTGCATTTCTTTTTTTACCACTTAAAAAGTAATGATTACGATTTACTTTTTTAAATTTATTAGATTAAATTTAAACCTTAGACAAAATAATAAGTAGATACGGACCTAGGGAGAGAAATAAATGAAATTTAAAAATTTAGCCATTACAACTTTGCTTTTATCAGGGACTATTTTATCAGGCTGTACTCAAAGTAATACGACAAATCAACATAAAAATAAAAACCAATTAACTATTTATACGACAATCTTCCCTTTAGAAGATTTTGCTCAAAAAATTGGTGGTAAATTTGTAACTGTAAAATCAATCTACCCTGCCGGTGTTGATTCACATGATTTTGAACCTACCTCTAAACAAATAGTAAATATTGCGAATTCTGATTTATTTATCTATAACGGAGCCGGTATGGAACCATTTGCAGATAAAATTAATGAAACTTTAAAAGAAAAACAAGTTGATATACTTGAGGCTTCAAAAAATATTGAACTAATAAAATCAACTGAGGAAGATGACCATGACCATCATGAATCAGAAGGAAATCATCATGATATGGACCCACATGTTTGGTTAGACCCTACTTTAGCAAAAATTGAAGCAGAAAATATTAAAAATGAATTAATTAAGTTAATGCCTAAACAAAAGGATTACTTTGAAGCAAATTTCAATAAAATTGATCCTGAATTCGATAAGCTCGATAACCAATTAAGAAGTTTAATACTTCATTCCGAACGAAAAGATATCGTGGTATCTCATGCAGCATTCGGATACTGGGAAGAGCATTATGGACTTGAACAAATACCAATTACTGGGCTTTCTCCTTCTCAAGAGCCATCGCAAAAAGAGTTAAAGAAAGTAGTAGATTTTGTTAAAGAACACAATGTAAAGTATATTTTATTTGAAACATTCGCTACCCCGAAAGTGGCTACAGTAGTTAAAGATGAAACACACGCGGAAATATTAAGGTTAAATCATTTAGCTACAGTATCTGAAGATGACTTAAAAAATAAAAGAGACTATTTTGATTTAATGAATGAAAATATTAAAACATTAGACAAAACTTTAAATAATCGATAAAAAGGACCCAATTTGGGTCCTTTTTCTATACTACTTTCATTTCACTTTGTTTATTTTCTGATTTAAATTTCATTTCTTTAAACATTATTTCAAATAAATATGCTCCACTTAGTGCTAATAATGAAATGATAATAAATGTCCATTCATACCCAATTAATCCAGCAATAGGGATTGTTAACGGGGCCAATGTCCTTCCTATTGACCATCTTAGTCCAGCTGCAGCAAAATATTGTCCTCTTTGATTTTCTGGAGCGATTTTTGCAATAAATGCATTTTGAACGCCTACAACTAATATTTCACCAAGTGTAAAAATTGCCATCGCAATGAATATTACATATGCCGACAAAGTAAATCCAAACATTAACATTGAAAATGCATAGCAAATAGATGAAACGAAAAATAATAAACGCTCGTTAAATTTATTTACAAATTTCGTAATGAACACTGTAAAAATAGCTACTATTAGTCCATTTTCAGCAATCGTCCAGCTAAATAATGTCTCGCTATTTGTTTTCAAGGAAAAATCCCCAATTGAAAATAACGTTTGAACAGGTATACTTTCTTTTATATAAACTGCAAGTAATAAATCTAATTGTGTAAAAGTCTGCGAAATTAATATCCCTGCAGCAACAAATAAGAAGAATATTTTATCGGTGAAGATGACCCGATAATTTTTAATTTGGCCTATTAAAACCTTTGAAACAGACGTTTCTTTTTCGTTCTTACTACCTTCTGGTAAAGTTTCCTTTATTAAAAATAAAATCATGAAAGAAACCAATACAAAAATAAAAGATGATACTAAGAATAATTCAAATCTAGCTTTAAAAAATAATACTCCTCCAATGATCGGACCTATAACGACATTTACATTTATCATTGTGTAAAAGACAGCAAAAACCAAATTTCTCTCGTTCTCATCTTTAACAGTATCAGCTACCATTGCTGAACTTGCAGGAGAATATAGCATTCCTGTCACACTAATAATTGCAAAACCGATAAAAGTTAGCCATGGAGAGGTTAAAAATGGAGAATTAGCGATTGTAAGTAAAATCATTCCACCTGCTTGAATAAACGCAGCAATTACCATCATTCGTTTTCTTCCGTAAGTATCTGCTAAATACCCCCCTAGTAAACTAGCAAATACACCTACTGATTGCGAACACATTAGTAATACTCCCGCTGTCACTTTTCCTAATTCCTCTGCAAAGTAGATTGCCAAAAACGGCAAATACATCCAAAAAAATAAGCCAAAGAAAAATTCAGCTACGAGCCTTACTTTCATATTAAAATTCCATTTGAGTATATTCATGCTGTTAGATCCCCCTTCCCCTCTCTCACTTTAACATAATTAAAAATGACGGTAAATTATCTATTAATTTAGCGATACGATTATTCAATCCTTAGCAAATATTTTTTGTTTTAGAAAGTTAATTTTGACTGCATGTCTAATTTGTTAAAATCTATCATACAATTTAGTACTACTTTCAGGAGGACTTCCTATGAAAATTAACTTTAATAAAGATGTTCGGAACATAGCATTTACATATGTAGGAACTGTCATTGGGGCAGGTTTTGCAACAGGGAAAGAGATTGTCGAGTTCTTTTCAATAAATGGTGTTTATGGGGCGATTGGCATCGTATTCGCCACAATTTTATTTTGCTGGTTTGGGACCAAAATCATGATGATTGCACATACATATAACCTTAAGTCCGCACAACAATTCAATACTTTGTTATTTGGAGAACTTGGGGGAAACATCATAAATGGATTATTATTTTTTGTTTTATTAGGGGTTACGTCTGTCATGCTTTCAGGTGCTGGTGCAGTATTTAAAAATTATTTACATTTCAATTCAATTATTGGATCTTTACTGTTTATTTTATTAACTTTTATGGTTTTACGCAAAGGGACAAGTGGTTTATTCAGTTTAAACAATACGGTTGTCCCAATAATGTGTGCCTTTATTGTTGCAGTCTTTATCAATTCACATCTTCCATTTACATTTCACGACATAGCTGTAAATAACATTCTACCATCCTTCGATGGAATAAATTACACGATCTTCACTAAACCAATTACATATGTCTGTTTAAATATGGCATTGGCACAAGCTGTACTAGTTCCGATTGGTTCTGAATGTAAAGAAAAATCTTCTATTATATACGGTGGACTTTTAGGTGGACTTATTTTAGGGATTATATTATTTTTAATTCACTTAAATGTGTCAACTGTGATTAATTTCCAGCATTATGAAATTCCAATGGTTGAGGTCATAAAACAGGTTCATCCACTCTTCTATTACTTTTTCCTAATGGTTATTTTAGCAGAAATTTTCACAACTCTAGTTGGAAACATATATGGAATGTCACGACAAATACAATCAGTAGTCAATTTAAATAACAATCTGCTAGTCATTGTCTTACTTGTTTGTTGTCTTATAATAAGCGTGATTGGATACGGTCCATTATTGACTTTCTTATATCCACTAATCGGATGGATTAGTTTCTTTATCATCCTTACTCTACTCAAACCTAAAAAATCAAGTTAATCACAGTCTTCACAAAGTTCATAATATAATCCGAATTCAAGATGCAATTTTGGTTTCCATTCAATTTTAAACATTCTACTTTGCCAACGCTCTAGTACAAATTGAATCGAACATTCGTCTTCATCATTAATTAATACCATTTGATGAACTTGTACACTTTTTACACTAAATCGATTTATTCCATCAATATACCAACCAATTTTCAATTCATCATACTCATTTAGTACAAATTGTACATATGTACCGGGTTTATGTTCCATTTTCAACTCACTAAAAATTCCATCTTCTGTAACGATGATAGGGTAGCTACCTTCTTCATTTTTAAATAGTTTTATTTGAAAGGTATTTTCTAAAAAACAAATCATTTTATCACCAACTAGTTGTAGATTTTGATGTTAGTTTAACATGAATAAAGGTTTTATATAAAGGGATAAGCTTTAAGGGATTAGAAATACCTAATCAAGAGAAATTTATGAGTATAATACAAAATAAAAATAGGGTTAACTTTTTTTGCTAAAAGTAACCCTATTTCTATTTAATCACTCTTTTTATATAATGCTTTGTATTTTGGCCAAACTTTTCTACGTTCTTTCATAATATTAACAAATTCTTGTTTACATTTGTCCAAATGAATGAGTGGCACTAATACATTATTATTCCATTTTGTAATTATGCCTTCTGTTGTATAAATTAAAAATTCATAATCCGAATAAATACCAACGTATGGATAATTCAACTGTTCAAAGATCTGTTCAGCAAAATCCTCTGAAAATGAAACAAATACTGGTCGAGTACCAATTCGATCTAAATCAAGAATATGCACAATTCTTTTTTCACAATCAATACTAATTGAATAAACGGAAGGAACAATTCCACCTGTTAAATAAACTTGCTCATTACCATAGAATTCCTTCACCATAATCCCCCTATTAAGCTTGTAGATTAGTATATGCAATACCTAATAGTTGGCACTAATGAAATATACATTCTTTGAAATTCTTAATCTTTTTGTATGTCTTCACATCAATTCTTAATCGAATGAACAAACATGATTTTACCTTCTTCTGTAAACTTTAACGAAGCGTCAAATTCTTTACCATCTTTACTAAAACCATTAATAACTTCACTAACTTCTCCACTTAATAGCTGTTTAATGATTGCCTTTGAAAGAGTTTTCCCTAGGATCTTTTTAGATATTGTTAAACTACATTTCGTCTTTTGGAAATTTTCACACCCATAAAATGAACCCTTGTCGATGATTTTCCCCTGACATTTGATACATTTCCCTACACTACTTGTAGTCTTTTTACTTCCAAATTTAGAGCTTTTCATTTCCTCAATACGGTAGTCCGAAAAATTCCATTGTGCTTCATTTTGAAACGCATCTGAAATTATTTTTTCAGTTAATTTTTTTGCTTGATCCATAAAATCTAAACTACTTGCTTTCCCATCGCCTATTTCACTTAATCTTTGTTCCCACTTAGCTGTCATTTCAGGAGACGTTAAAATATTCTCCCCGAGTGCATAAATAATTAGTTTTCCTTTATCCGTTGCAAAAACTTGATTTTTCTTCACATCAATATATTTTCTATTTTTTAGTGTCCCTATAATTCCTGCTCTTGTGGCTTCTGTTCCCAGTCCCTCTGTTTTATTTAATATTTTAGTCAGTTCTGGATCTTCTATATGTTTACCCGCTGATTTCATTAAAGTGATTAATTGGCCTTCTGTATATCTCTTCGGTGGTTGAGTTTTCTTTTCTTTAACTTCCACTTTTTTTACTGCCCCTTCATCACCAGTATGAACGACAGGTAATATTTGTTCATCAGTATTCTTTTCTTTCTTTTCTTTCGTCTTTTCAAAGATAACTTTTCTCCAACCTTCTTGAACCAATGTTTTTCCTTTTGAAATGAATGTAGCCCGATTTTCGACAATTGTATGAATAGTTGTATAATCAAAAATTGCACTTTCATAATGTGCACTAATTAATCGATTAACAATTAATTCATAGATTTTTTGTTCTTCATCATTCATCTTATTCATAGATGGTACTTGTTCAGTCGGAATGATGGCATAATGATCAGTAACTTTTTTCTCATTTACATATCGACTATTATTTAAAATAGACTGGTTTGGTAAAGGAAAGAAATTCGCAAATTGCTCTATTTTCTCAATTTTCTTTAGTATATCAGGTAACATCTTAGCTTCTTCTTTAGTAATAAAGCTAGAATCTGACCTTGGATAAGAAATATTTCCTTTTACATAGAGTTTTTGCGCAACCTCCAACGTTTTTTGAGGCGAGAATTTATATTTTGCATTCGCATCTGCTTGAAGAGCTGATAAATTATATAAAAATGGAGGATGAAATTCTTTTCGCTCTTGCTCAATTTCCGATATTTTCGCATACTTATCTACGCAAAAATCAGCAATTTTTTCTGCCAATTCTTTTGACGAGATTTTTGAATCAGATTCTTTATGCCATTTACCAAAAAATTTCTGCTTCCCAAATTGAAATGTAGCAAATACTTCCCAATATGGATCAGACTTGAATTTTTCGATTTCTAATTCCCTCTTTACGATTAAGGCCAATGTTGGTGTTTGGACTCGTCCAAGTGAAAATACATCTTGAATTCCCTTTTTCTGAAGATGTAAAGAATACACTCGTGAAGCATTCATTCCTACTAACCAATCAGCACATGCTCGACTATATGCTTCAAAAAACAAGTTTTTAGTTTCATTTTCATCTAAAAGTTGATCAAAGCCCTTTCTTACTGCATTTTCTGTTAAAGAAGAAATCCAAAGTCTCTTCATCGGTTTTCGATTTCCTGCAAGATTTAAAATTAATCTTACGATATGTTCACCCTCACGTTCACAGTCTCCCGCAATGATAATTTCGTTTACATCCTCGTGATGGACTAAATTTTTAATAATTGAAAACTGATCCATTTTTCCTTTTGTGACCTTGTGTTGGAATCGATTTGGAATGATAGGCAATGTAGTTAGTGACCACCTTTTCCATTTTTCATCGTATTCTTCTGGAGATAAAAGTTCACATAAATGCCCAATTGCCCATGTTAAAAAAGCACCTTTTGGAAAATATTCATTAGGTTGAATGATTAAATAACCCTTCTTCTTTTGAAATTGGAATGGTGCTGCAAGTTTTAATCCCTGATCGGGCTTCTCCGCTATTATTAATTTCATTCTAATCCCCACATTACTTTCATTTTTTAACAATTATTTTCTTTTAAACTCATTTAAATATTATATAACGTATTTAATAAAATCATATACAAAAAATCAAAAAACCTTGAACTAGTATATTAAGTTCAAGGCAATAATAGATTAAATTTTATCTTTTTAAAGTCCTCAAAATCACCTAATTAGAGCATTTCGAGGAACTATTGACAAGCAGGATTTCTTGGGATTTGTTTAAATTCAACTTCTTCTAGTAGCTTAAAACGCTTAGTAACAATTATAACAAAATTGGCAGTCCAAATATATTGAGGGAAGTTATTTTCATCTAGCATCATTGCCTGAAACGTATCATTCATCATTTCTTCGAAGCGGTCTTGTGTGATAAGCTCATTCTCGATTTGAAATTCAACCCATTCACAATTTAACATCTTCATCTCTCCGTCTCTCTATTTTTCTTTTTAAACTAGGCTTTGTTAAAAAATAGTGTTGATTTCCGTTACAGAATACAACCTTTTTAATGGGGAGTAAGATGAGCCTCCTGTGCTCACACGATGTGGGTCATGCATGGGTTACAACAGGACGTCGTGCTATTAGCGTCCCTAGCTTTTTGACCACTGAGGAGTCTCACCCTTCTAGTTACTCCAATTGGAGTATCGCACCCTCAACTCCAATCAAATTTCTTAATTCACTCTTTGCTTCAATTCCTGTTAAATTTTTCAGTACAATGCGTTTTGTTTCAGATCAACAATAAACATTAACAAAGCGTTTTTCTATTATAGTAATGCTTCCTAAATTTATATCAGCAACTACTATATCTCGATTATATCATTAACACCACCTTTATTGTGAATTATTTCACAAAAAAGTTTAATTTTATTTATAAGTTTGAAGAAATCATGTTAAACGTATGGAAATTCTCCTTTAAAGCGCTTACTTGACTTCTATTATTAATAGTTGTATATTAATTTCAACATTTATTAGTATAAACTAAATAAATGAAAATTCTTTCGCGCAATATGTGCATTGTTTTAGGAGGATAAGAAATATGCAAGGTAAAGTAAAATGGTTTAATAACGAAAAAGGCTTCGGTTTTATTGAAATCGAAGGTGGAGACGATGTATTCGTACATTTTTCAGCTATTCAAAATGATGGCTTCAAATCATTAGAAGAAGGCCAAGAAGTTTCATTCGATGTTGTTGAAGGCAACCGTGGACCTCAAGCTGCTAACGTAGTAAAGATATAATAACACTGACTACATAAAGGACTGTTATACAGTCCTTTTTTTATGTTTAATTTTAAAAAAGTTAGAATCTCTTTCATTTTTCGTTCGTAATTGGGAATACTACGAAGTGAAATAAGGAGGGTTTATATGTCAAATTTTAATAATTTTGAACAAGTTGAAATGCAAGTAAAAGCTGCACAAAAAATGGTAGGAACAGCAACAATGAGTATGGATGAGCATCAACTCTCAGATGCGACAGACGCTATTACACAAGCTAGAGCACAACTTGAGAAAATGAAAGCTCTTGCAACAGATTTAGATGAGGAATTTCTAGTTAAACAAGAGGAATATTTAGCTCAAGTTGAACAACAGCTTAATGAAGCTCTTCATTAATCACTCAAACTGAATAATTGGATACATAAAAAGAAGGTACTGCCATTAGTACCTTCTTTTTATGTTAATTGCTTACCCATATCTTTAATTTTCTCACCAACAGTACATTTATTTATACAAAATGATTGTGCAAATTTTTGACTATGATCCTTTCTAAAATGTTTATAGACAAAACAACCATCACAGTAATTTTTAATTAAATTATCTATTTCTTCCAATATTAATTTACGTTCCATCTTACAATCCACCTCTTCAAGTGACTTCAATTATACTTTCTATTTTATTTCCTTTGAGAGCCTGAGTTGCAAGATTATGGGCCTCTTTATTTTCGGTTCTTTTAATTAGCTCTAAATTCAAACTAATATGAGATTCTTTTATTTTTTTCTCAATCCGATTAATATATTTCTGATGTTGTTCTTCAAAACAAGGCCAATCTCCTTGTAATTGATTTATAACTACTTGAGAATCACCTCTAACTGTAATTCTTTGTCCTTTAACATTCATCTCTTCTAGCAATAAAATTGCAAACTCTAATGCTGCGAATTCAGCCTCATTATTAGAAGATAAACCATCTAGTTTCTCATTAGATCGTTTTCTATATGATTTTCCATTTTGATTAAAATATAAGCAAACACCAATACCTGAAGTGAAAGAAGCTACATCAAATCCACCGTCAAATAATAGTATGATATTATGGGGTTCTTCTTCAAGTTCTTTTAAATATTTTAAGACTTGTTTTTTTGTCCATTCAGTTTCATATTCATCTATAAATACAATTTCCCTTGTTCGGCCTGTACTTTCAAAATCTTCAGCTAGCATCAATGCTTCTTTTACTTCTAATAAATCTGTTTCTAATGTTATTTTATACTTTTTCTTCGTTTGATACTTCCAAATTATCTTTAATTTCATTCTAGTCACCTTTCCTTATATAGAATGTTTACTAACTATGTTTACTAACTGTTGTTTACATAATGACAGCTTAATTCAGAACATTTTACTGTGTATTTAGATAATTTGAACCATCTTTTTTTCATTCTTTGTTTTAAGTTTTCATTTTTTTGAATATATACTAAAATGGTGTATATAACACTATGGAGGTTAACTATGATTGAAGTTTACATTGATGGTGCTTCCAAAGGAAATCCCGGTCCATCAGGTGCTGGTGTTTTCATTAAAGGCATTAAAGACCCAGTTTTCTTAAGTATTCCATTAGATTCAATGTCTAATCACGAGGCTGAATTTCACGCCTTAATCGTAGCATTAGACTATTGTTTAGAAAATAATTTTACAACTGTATCATTCCGAACAGATTCAAAAATTGTTGAACAAAGTATTGATAAGAAATATTCAAAAAATGAATTGTTTATACCTTTATTAGAGAAATCACTTAATCTAATAAATCAACTAGACCTATTCTTTATTAAATGGATTCCATCAAACTTAAACAAGGTTGCTGATGAACTTGCTCGTAAGGCCATTAAATAAAAAGGACTGTACGATATGAAAAATAAACTAATTGCTTTTTCTTCTCTTTTAATTATTTCCTTTGTTTGGGGCACTTCATTATTCATTGTTAAAGAATCACTAAATATTGTACAACCATTTACATTTAATGCATTACGTTTTATTGTAGCTGCTATCGTACTATTCTGTGTACAAACATTATTAGATCGGAAAAAAGATCGTCGATTCCATGAAAAGTCAGGATATATATTCCCAGGTATCATCATTGGATTGTTTTTATTTCTTGGCAACTTATTTCAGACGTTCGGACTACATTTCACAACAGTTTCTAAATCAGGTTTTATTGCTGCTTTAAGTGTCGTAATCGTCCCATTACTCTTATTTTTCAAATACAATAAAAAGCCCACAATTCATAACAGTATAAGTGCCATTATTGCTCTATTAGGTTTATTATTATTAACAGTTTCCACTAGTTCAACTTTAGATTTTGGAGATTTTTTAACTTTCTTTAGTGCAATTGCATTTGCATTACACATTATTTATTCAACCATTTATTCGCCTCGATATAATTCTCTAAAATTAGCAACAATCCAAATTGCCTTTGTAGGACTAGCATCATGGACATTTGCTTTAATATTCGAGGATTGGCAAGTTATTTTTCATAAAGAACTTTGGACTAATAAATCATTTATTTTTTCAATTCTTTTCACAGCAATCTTCTGTACTGCTGTAGCATTCTTTATTCAAATGTTTGCACAAAGAACAATCAGTGCAATAGAAGTGGGAATTATTTTAGCAACCGAACCTGTTTTTGCTGCAATAATAGGATATTATTATGGTGGTGAAAGACTGTCAGAAATCGGTATCATTGGGTGTATCTTAATTTTAGGATCAATTATTATGACCCAATTAAAAAGAAAGAAAACTAAAAAACTAAATCAAATCGAAGAAAAAACCATTCACAAAATGTGAATGGTTTTTTTTCCCGCAAATGCCGTTATTCCTTTTATGTCTAAGTAAACCGAAACTCTAAGGTGGATGTCCTCACAAGTAACTTTCATCCTCCTATAATAGGCACGATGTTGTTACTTAAATATCGGGCTTCCTGTCTACTCTCATTGGTTTAAGACATAAACTGACAACGCACACAGCAGGGTTTTTCTTTTGTTTCTTAATTTGTATCCTTATTCTATACTATCCTTTTTTATTTTGCAACAGATTAATTTATCTTATTCACATCATTTTCATCATATGAAATCCAATCACTAAAACTACCTGCATATAACTTTACATTCCGATATCCAGCCTCGATTAAGCCTAAATAATTAACACAACCTGTTACACCAGAACCACAATATACAATCGTTTCCTTCTCTTTACTTAAGTGTGCAAATAGGATTTCTAATTCTTCCTTCGATTTAAAATCACCATTTTCATTTAAAGCATCTTTCCAAAATGAATGTTTCGCTCCTGGAATATGACCAGCCACTTTATCTATTGGTTCATGTTCACCTTTAAATCGAATAAGTTCTCTCGAATCGACGATATTCACCTTTTCACTTTGACTATTCGATCTCACTTCAGACATCGAACTAACCATTTGATTTTCACTATTCACTTCAAATTTTTTCGGCACAATATCCACAATTTCAGAAGTGATTTCAAAACCGCTTTCTATCCATTTTGTATAGCCACCATTTAGTACAAATGTAAATTTCTGACCAACTAGTTTACATAAAAACCAACATCTAGCGGCATTTTCATTCGTGCCATCATCATAACAAATTACAATCGTATTTTGATCAATACCAAGTTTACCTAGTAATTGACCAAATTCCTCCAAGTCGGGAAGTGGATGTCTTCCTCCATGCTGTTTTACTTCACTTGATAAATCCTTATTCAAATCAACATATCTAGAAAGTGGAATGTGATTTTGAAGATAAGCCTCAAATCCATAGCTCGGATTAGCTAATTGAAAACGGCAATCTAAAAAAACGACATTTTTATTCCATTGTAAAGTATTTGCAAGAGTTGAATCGATTATATATTTCACTGATAATATCCACCTTTAGCTTAAATTTTTAAACTGATTTAGCGTTATCTCATCAACAATCTGTTCATCTAAGTTTGAAGTTGCCTCAATTGTTTGATGTACATCATTTTCAATTTGCTTTTTGAAATGATTTAAAATTGTAGACATTGTATTCGTAAATTGAATTTGATAGTGTTCTGTAAATAATTTTTCGATACTTGATAAATATGATTTTAAAGGTGTTCTTAATTGTTCAATACATTCATCTAACATCAACTCTTTTTTGTTTTCTACAAAAAAGCTTTTTGGATTTTTATAATGCGATTTTAAATTTTCAAATGTATTCACATCAATGTATTGATCAGGATTAAGTAGTTCTACAGAATTGATTTCACTTACATTCGTTTTTTGAATCGTAAATTCTGTTTGAATAGTTTGTAATTCGTCTATTATTCTATTTTCAACATTTAGAATTTCACTCATTAAAAACTTCTCTAAACGAAAACCAGTTACTCTTAATTCCTTTAAAATCTCTTCTAGAACTTCATACATGAATTCTCGTATTTTTGTATTGAAAATTTCTTTACTATTTTTAGTTGAATTATTAAAAATACTTGGGTTAAAAAAGTACGGGAATAAGTCTCTCATTCGCAATTCAATTCTTTTTTCAATAAAGAAAATTAATTGCTCATTTTCTTTCATGAACGACCTAGGTAACGAACTTGGCATAGAAGCCTGCAAGCTATTATTTACATCGACTTTTATCTTTTCAAGTTCAGATAAAAATTGATCTTTTTCTAGTCTTAAGCGCTCAAATCGTTTAATTGTATCAAGTAATATTTTTTCGATCATTAATAGATCATTAACAAACGTTTTAAAGACTTCATTTGCAATTTCAAATTGAAAGAAATTCTTAATCTTTTCATTTAGTCTTTGGTAATTCAGTTTAAGTTCTTCGTTTATAGATGATTGTTGATATCCTTTCATTTGAAGCATACTTGATATTGCATATACCGAAGGAAATCTTACACCTAATTTAGTTAATTGATTAATAAAGAAATTTTGTACAATTGAAATTTCAGCACTATCCTTCGCTAAATCAGAAGCATTTAATACAAAATAAACTTTATCACTGTCAAAACTTTCTCTCATGCGGCCTATTTGAATTAAGAATGATTCATCTTGACGCGTAAATGCATGTTGGTAATGAGCAACATACAAAATTAAATCAGCCTTCTTTAAATAATCAAACGCAAGTTCAGTATGTCGCGAGTGGATACTATTTCCACCAGGAGTATCAACTAATACAATCCCACTTTGTGTAATCTCACAATCATAATAAACAGTACTCTCTTTAACAAAACAAGCTCGATTCTCTTCACTGATTACGCGTACATATTCTTCCAAATCATATTGTTGTGTCGTACCCAGTATTTCTTTCATTTGCAAATAGTTCATACATACACTATCTGCATAGATCCAAGCATCAGCAGGAATTTTATCCTTCTGTTTTTTTGTGACAGTTTGTAGTGTACTAAACCAATGATCGTTAGTTTCTACGCCCCATTTTTTGAAAAAATCAAGAAACTCTTCTTGTAAAGCTAATTCAGACTTATAAGTTACATCTGCCTTCTTATTATCAGAATCGATTGTAGACTTTTTAATTTTGCAAATCGCAGCAGTTGTTGGGTGAGGTGAAACAGGTAAAACACGCTCCCCAAGTAATGTATTAATATACGATGTTTTTCCTGAACTAAACGCTCCGAATAAAGCAATGGTATATTCATTTGATTTAATTTGCTCTCGTTTTTCTAACAGATTATGAATTTTATTTTTCACAAATTTATTATTTGATAAATTCTTTAACAAATTATCTGCGATCTCATATTTTGAATTAATTTCCTCATTCGAATATTTTTTTACATCTAGTTTTTGACTTTCGACGTCTTCAAATGATTTTTCTTCTGTTTGAATTTCGTTTGAAAGAATATTCCTTTCCATTAATTCATCAACTGAAATAGAAATTGGTACAATTGGAGAGTAAAAAGGCACTTCATCCTGTTTATTTTCAATAATATTTTTTATTTCATATATCATTTGATCAAGTTGATGATTTTTGAAATCAATTCGATCAAATTCATTTATCATTCCTGAAAGTTCTATCTTTCTTATTTCTAAAACACTATTTTGTTTCTCGTTTTGAAGTTTCATTTCCTTTGAAACCGCTTGAATAAATTCAATGATTGATTTGCGATAAATTGACTTTATTCCATCACTTACTTCTTTTGTATACTGTAACAAGTAGTTTCCACTAGTATTCACTAATTGAGCAGGCTTTGGACAAAGATCACTTTCACTTAGTTTAGGCTCTAGAATATTCTCAAATTGGCTTAAATCAATTTTATTGTTTTCGATTTCTTTAAACGATTTCGTTGCAGCTTCTTTAATGAAATATTCGATTTGTTTTATGGTTAATTCATGTACATTTTTAATAAATTGTTGTTTAGCCTCATCTGATGCAATCTCTAGTTTTTTTCGCGATTGGAAAAAGCCTTTATTTTGTAATGCCTTCTCTGTTTCTAAATAAACTGAAGCTAAATTTCTCATTTCAAATGGTGTAATGTTTGAATTATTTAATATTAGTTGAGTCGATTGAGAACAATTACTTTCGAACGTAGTTATCCCATCCTGAAGTTTTGCCATTTCATCTGTTACTTCACTAAATTCATCTTTAAATTGTGAAAAATCGGAATCTAGTTCTGTTTTTTCATTCTCAAAGTTTACAATTTGATCGCCCATAATATTTAAGAAGCTAGTATAATCATTTTCGATTTGTTGCTCTTCACGAGTTCTATATAAACCATCTAAGTATTGCATAAATTGGTTTAACTCATTATGATTAGCATTTTTAACTTTAATCGATAAGTAAAAAACAGTTAATTTTTCTAAGCCCTGTTTCTTTAAATTGCTGACTACACCTTCTTTAAACTCTTCAAATGTTAATTCAGTTTCATCATGTTTATCAATACAAGTAATCATTAAACAGACTTTATTGTTTTTCTCCATTAACCCATTTATAAAATCGATATTGGTTTTTGAATGGACATGCTGGTAATCCATTAAATAAAAAATACAATCCGCTAAATGAATAACTGAATTTGTCGCTTCTAAATGATCCATATCAGTCGAATCAATTCCTGGTGTATCAATTAAAACTACACCTTTTGGAATTTTAAACATATCTTGCCACCATTCAATTTCAATGATAGATGCACTATCTTGGGCAAGTTTTTTTAATTCTCCGCCTTCAATATCATCTTCCAACTGATACATTTCACCATTCTTTAACGTAAGTAATAAATTATTTTCTCCATTTTTTAATTTTACGACATTTGCACTTGTTGGAATCGGACTAGTTGGTAGCTTTTCAACATGCAATAAATCATTCAATAGAGAAGATTTCCCTGCAGAAAAATGCCCACAAAATACAAAATAACTTTCATGATTTTGAATTTTATAAGCTAATTTTTTTAATTGAAATAATTCTTTTGAATTTTCCTGTGCAGAAAGTAAATTGATTCCTGAAGAAACCTTATTTAATAAATCTCCTCTGTTAATCTTAGTGTTTTGCAACGTGATTTCCCCATTTCATTTCAAACTCAAATAAATCCCTAAAATTATTTTATCCCCATATATATTAATTTGGAAGAAGAATGTATAGGCAAATCAATTATAAATAAAAAAACTAGGTAACATCACCTAGTTTTGAACTTGTTTAAGTACATATTTAGTTAATACAAAATATAAAAGTATTGTAGCAGACACAAATCCAAGAACCATTGACGCACAACCTTTCGAAGTTGATAATGATTTTCATTCTAGATTAATAATATCAGTTTTGCTGAATCATTGTCAACATTTATTCGATTGACTGTAAAAGCGCTTTATTTTCTTCTCGGATCCTTACTTTTAAAAGGATTAGATTACAAATTGAAAAGATTACTGTAGTAATATACGCGTGAAACATAATCGGTATGATAATTAATTCGAATGTTACGATTAGATAATTTGGATGCTTTATGTATTTATATAGTCCTTTGTTAATCAATTTTTCATTTGGTAAAACAATTATCTTCGTATTCCATCTCTCACCTAAGGTTGAAATGACCCATACTCGCGCAAGTTGTAAAATTAAAAACAAACTAAATAAAAAAGTAAAAAAACTTAACTTAACATATTCAATAAAATAATTTTCAACTACTATTGAAATAAAAAAAGTACTGTGCAAGATAATAAAATATTTATAGTGGGCTTGTCCTAGTTCAATTGCACCTCGCATCTTTAACTTTTTTTCATTATTTTTTGCAATCTTTAATTCAAATAATCTCTGTATGATAATAAATAAAAATATCAATTTTAACATTAACACTCAACCCACTTTAAAAGTGACATTTCTGAACTAAATCCAGGTCCTAAAGCGCAAAGTAATCCTGTTTCATTTTTCATTCCTTTTTTCATAAACTCTTCCAGTACAAATAAGACAGTACAAGATGACATATTTCCATAATTTTTTAGAATATCTAAAGATACAGAAGTTTTTTCTGGATCAATATTCAGCGAGTCTATATAAGCATCTAGTACCTTTTTCCCGCCAGGATGTGCAATAAAGTGATTTAAATCATCAATCGTTAAGTTATTCGATTGTAAGAAAGAAGAAACGACTGGCTGTAACCAGTTTTTTACGATGGATGGGATGTCCCTTGAAAAAATAACGAAAAGACCCTCATTTTTTACATCCCATCCCATTACATCCAATGAGTTTGGCATAATTGTTGAATTTGTTTGCAAAATATTTGGTAAAGCGAAATGAATAGTTCGTGCTTTTAATTCACTTTCGTCACCAATTACTAAAACAGCAGCAGCACCATCAGCGAATAATGAAGTCCCAATAATATTACTTTTTGATAAATCTTCTTTTTGAAATGTTAAGCTACAAAGTTCCACTGCTACAAGTAAGATATTAGATTTTGGATGAGCTTTACAATAATCAAATGCCCTAGAAATTCCACTTACTCCACCTGCACAACCAAGTCCCCAAATTGGAATTCTTTTTATACTTGTTTTTAGAGGCAAAATATTCGCAATATGTGCATCAATTGTCGGTGTTGAAATACCTGTTGAAGAAACGAATATAATACCATCTATTTCATCATAATTAATCTCTGAGGATAAAAATTCCAGATTTGAAACACAGTTCTTTATCGCTTCAACTGATAATTGAATTGCAGTTTCTATATATGTTTGATTTTTTTCTTCCAAGCTATGATCCTCACTATACCAAGTTAGTTCCTTTGAAAGATATCTGCATTTTATTTCTCCATTTTGAAATACAGATAAGAGCCGATCAATCGATGGATACTTCTTTAAAAACAATTCTCTTACAAATGGTACGATATTTTCTTGATTTATTTTACATGTAGGAACTGCTTTTCCTACCGATAGAATTAAAGGCATAATTTTCCACTCCTTCATTATCTTACCTTTCGTAAAATGAATCAAAATTATTCAAATTACAAATTGGTCAAACAAAAAAGGACAATCCCAGTTCCCATTCATCAATTGAATGAAACACTTGAATTGTCTAAACGTTTTAAAGGAGTTTTTTCTTTTTGTTGTGCAAATTTAGTATATCCTAAATCTAACTATGAAACATTCGCAATTATTTCCATGTTAATTCAAATGAAGGACGTCTTAAGACGACTTCCGATTAGATCGTCAATATGCTCAAATGTCACTTTTTAAAACAACTTAGAGTAGAGACTATTATTTATTTACTTCTTTCAAGTCATATAATTGTGTATATTTAGTCTCCAAATAATCGATGTAGAATTGAACATTTAATTCTTCACCCGTCACATCAACTAATATTTCTTGTGGTCTCTTTGTCGCCCCGTATTGATGAATATTAATCTTTAACCATTCTAGAATTGTAACGAAATCATTTGTTTCAATTAACTCATTAACATTAGGCAAATCTTTTTCGATTGTTGCTTTAATTTGCGCTGCATACATCGCACCTAATGCGTACGTTGGAAAGTATCCAAAAAGCCCCATCGACCAATGTACATCCTGTAATACTCCTTCGCGATCCGATGGTGGCGTTATCCCAAGGTATTCTTCCATTTTTTGATTCCAAATTGAAGGTAAGTCTATTACTTGAATTTTTCCATCCAGTAAGTCTTTTTCAATTTCATAACGTAACATAACATGTAGTGGATAAGTTAATTCATCTGCCTCAATTCTTATATAAGAAGGTTTACTATGGTTAACTGCATGATAAAATTCCTCTAAACTAACAGTGTCCATAATACCATCTACTTGTCTTTGTAACTCAGGATAGTTATTTTTCCAGAACTCAAAACTTTGGCCAATCATTTTTTCATATAAAAGTGATTGTGATTCATGAATTCCTAGCGAAGTTCCTCTTGCGATCGGTAGACCTTCTAATTCTTTTGAAATGTTCTGTTCATATAATGCATGACCACATTCATGAATTGTACTAAATATGGCTTTCTCAAAATTATTTTCGTGATACTTTGTTGTTACTCGTACATCACCTAAATTAATATTTGTCGCAAACGGATGTGGCGTTTCGTCTAATCTTCCCGAGTCAAAATTATAACCAAGTTTTACTAATAAACGCTCACAGATCTCTTTTTGCCTCTGTTTTGAAACAAAGGCTTTCATTTCTTCTTTTTCAAAGTTTTTCCCACTGTTTGAAATAGCTTTAACAATAGGAACTAATTTCTCACGAACATTCGCAAAAACTTCATCAAGTTTATTAACAGTCATTCCTGGTTCGTATTGATCTAAATATGTATCATATTTTGACTCACTATATCCTAAGTACTCAACAAACTTACGCTTAAACTCGATAATCTTCGATAAATAAGGCTCGAATTTAGCAAAATTATTTTCGTTCTTAGCTTCTGCCCAAACTCTTTCAGACTCTGCTTGGCATTTAACAAATGCCTCATATTCCTCAACAGGAATTTTTGTATTTCGGTCAAACTCTTTTCTTAACATTTTTACGGTCTTCTCTATTTCTAAACTACAAAGACTCCCTTGAATCGCTTCCTCTAACGTAATTAAATAATGTTCCATTTCCTTAGATGTGCTCATCTTAAAAACCTCTGACGATAACTGACTAATAACACTTGAACGTTGCCTAACCGAGTTTTTAGGTGCACCTGTTCGAAGATCCCAGTACATTAAACTTATTGCCTCTTCAATGTTAAGCATTTTCCCAACATAATCCAAAAACGAAGCTTCATACTCTTTCAAACTCATCAAAAACACCCGCCTTCATTATTTTCAAACTATTCAGTCAAGTAAATAGTAACACAAAACAAATAACTCAACAGAACTATTTCTCGACAAAAATGAAAAGTGGAAGCACCTTGGTCAGCCCCGACAAGCATAAGAGCAAGGATTAGAAAGGTTGCTTTTTACCTTACTAATCCTTGAGCTTATGACCTCGAGGGGCTAGGTGCTGTAACTAGACAATTCGAAAAGTGGAAGGCGTTTGTTCAGCAGCGACAAGCATAAGACGAAAATCAGTAAAGGTTGCTTTTTAACCTTGGCTGCTTTTTGGCTTATGACCTCGAGCTGCTAACGCCTGCAACTAGACAATCCGAAAAGTGGAAGCCTTTGGTCAACCCCCAAAATGGAAGCTAGGATATTTTCGATTTGAATGGTACATACTAATTCGAGTAATTTCCCTCATCCCCCCTCTCTATCAACTCAATCTCACATTTTTGATTAAGCAAATTCAACTTTTTTATTACACTTTAATATTCCTTGACAGGAATATTCCTTTTCAGGTATATTCAATTTATGAATTCGACTTTGATTGCACTAGCAGAACCCAACCGATTACAGATTGTCGAACTCTTACGTGATGGTCCTTTGTCAGTTGGAGAAATTGCTGAAAGTCTTGGACTTAAACAACCACAAGTTTCGAAACATCTCCGCGTTCTAAGTGAAGCTGGGCTTGTCGAGGTTCAACCAATTGCAAATCGCAGAATCTATAAACTTAGACCCGAACCGCTTAAAGAGATGGATTCATGGATTGAGTCATTTCGTCACGTTTGGGAAGAGAGATTTGATCAATTGGAAGATTATCTTAAGAAATTGCAAGGAAAATAATTTATACGTAACCAAATTACTCGCATGTGAAATTTCATCTTACAGAAAGGAGTTTTGTAAGTTTCATAAAATATATTTCGGAGAAAAATTGTGAGTAACAACTTAAAAACGAACTTAAATTCAACACTTGAAGATCGACAAATTGTCATAACACGTGTATTTGATGCTCCACCAGAATTAGTATTTAATGTATGGACAGCTTCAGAACAAATTGGGAATTGGTGGGGTCCAAATGGGTTTACAATTACAACACATGTAATGGATGTTAGACCTGGTGGTACCTGGACTTTTATAATGCACGGTCCTGATGGCACAGACTACCCAAATAAAATAGATTATCTTGAAGTTGTTAAGCCAGAACGCCTTGTTTATAAACATGGTTCAGGTGAACAAAATGATACAGGTCAATTTCATGTAACAGTTACATTTAGTGAACAAAACGGAAAAACCCAGCTTACAATGTGGTCTCTATTTCCTACTGTTGAAGAGCGAAATAAAGTAGTTGAAGAATACGGGGCAATCGAAGGTGGCAAACAAACATTAAGTCGACTGGCTCAATTCTTATACGATGATGTAAAGAATTAATTAAGTATTAATAAAATAGATAAACATTTTGGAGGAACCTACAATGACGGAAAAAAATACGTTTAAAGTTGAAGAAAATGCATTAGTAATAACAAGAGTGTTAGATGCACCCATTGAGTTAGTATATAAAGTGTGGTCTCAAGCTGAACATCTTACTAATTGGTGGGGGCCAAAAGGATTTACAATGAATGTGACTAAATTAGATTTCCAACCAGGAGGAAAATTTCACTATAGTATGAAATCTCCTGAAGGTTTTGAAATGTGGGGACTATTTATTTACGGAGAAATCAAGGATTTTGAAAAAATTGAATTCGTAAACTCTTTTTCAAATGAAGCTGGCGAAATCGTTCGAGCTCCATTTAGTGAGACTTGGCCATTAGAAATCAGCAATACATTAACTTTTGAAAAAGAATCTGATGGTAAAACCAAAATTACGCTAAAAGGTTATCCAATAAATGCATCTGAAGAAGAAATTAAAACATTCGAAGCAGGTTACGATTCAATGAAACAAGGATTTGCTGGAACATTCGAACAGCTTGAAGAATATTTAGCAAAAAATTCTTCTCTTTAATATCGATTTATATAGTAATACCTTTATCTTCAAACTTTTAAGTAAATATACAAAAAATACACCATTGGAAAGTGTCTATCGATTCCACAATGGTGTATTTTTTGTATATGGATAGGGACTTTTAGATTTCTGCTTAATTTTAAAACGAGCCCAACTGCATAGATGAACTCTTGAAATTAACCGAGTACATTTATTCCATGTGTTAATGATCGTGTCGTTTCTCTCTATTCTAAATCCATATTTTGTCCTTTATTGATTTCTCAAATTTAAACTTCAAAATAGTACGTTTAAAGCACTTCATCCAGCCAGTTATGTAGCGTTTGAGCAAGCTCTTTCCTATGATTAAGATAGTTATGATCTGTTTCAAACACTTTCGTTTGAAGTTGATTTGCTCCTGCTTTTTCTAGAATATCAACAAGCGGGTCGTGAAAATACATTTTTGGAATTTCTTCATCAAAATCTGCCGCTGTAAGAAGGATGTTTCGTTTGAAAAGTAGAGGTGCGTATAAGAAAGTATTCCACTCTATTTGATTGAGAAGTACTTCTTCCATAATTGAATCGGCCGAAGCACCGTTTAGGAAAAACGCACCTTCTTTCAACACCTCTCTTATTTGTGCTTCAAAGGAAGGATCTTGTTCCACCATTTGGGCAAATAAACCAAAATTAGCTCCAGAAAGCGATGCAACAGTATGAATAGATGGTTCTATTGAGGCAACTTTCAAGGCTAAGAAGCCACCAAAGCTATGTCCAATTAATCCGATACGGTTCGTATCAATCCGATTTTCCTTCGCCACTTCACTTTCTTTAAGATACTTAAGAACTGAGAGAACATCTTCGATTGAATTGCTAAATGAAAACGTTCCTTGACTCCCCCAGGCTCCGCGGTAATTCATGACTAGTACATTCCAACCTTCTTGTTGAAGTTCAGAAGCTAGATCGAGATTCATCATTCCCCCTGGAAAACCGTGTAATAAAAGGACTGTTCCATGTGGCCCTTCCCCTTCTGCAAGATACATTCGTCCAACAATGATGTCACTCCCACTCGGAATTTTTAATAACCTTAACATACTTGGATTTATTCGTTTACGATTTTCCATTCTAATCCCTCCGTTTATTTTCATTTGACAGTAGGTTCACTTGCTATTAGTTAGAATCAAAAGTTGTATTATTTATTTCTATAATAACTCGTATTTTTTTAGCAAACTCCTCCAATAATCAAAATAAATTTCAATTTATTCTACTATAAAAATCTGAATTTTCAAAACTTATACAAATCCACTTAGGATAGATCCTTAGCCTTTGTTTCATAAATCACTTCACCAGTTTTTATATTTACAGTGCCACACTAGCCAATCATCAAATATCATTGCTGGACAATCATATACTCTCAATCTGTGGCCTTCAAAAGATTTTATTAAGTTAGTCCCAGCAAGTGAAGAATTCATTAACTTTCTTCACCTATTTATCTAATTTTCCATTTGTAACCTCTCCTATAAATGCTCCTAGAATCAAATACACGATTTCCGTATAACCCAAAAAAAGCGATGCTGAAAGCACCGCTAAAACTGTAAAAATAGCTATTTGTTCAAAAATTAAACATAGCCTTTTAAAAGTACAAAGCTAAAAACACCCATATCTAAAATAGTTTTATCTATTTATATTCATTATTTCAAGCACTTTGTGAAGGAACCTGTTATTGCTTTGAACAAGGCCTGAATCATAGGATATCAACCCAAGTTATAAAGTTTAGAATACTTCTCTTCTAAATAATCAATAAAGTATTTTACATTTAATTCTTCACCAGTGATATCAACTAATAACTCATTTGGTTTTTTCAATTTACCATATTGATGGATATTTTTCGTTAACCAATTTACAATTTGATGAAGTTCTCCGCTCTTCAATAATTCATTATATTTTGGAAGTTCTTTTTTCATTGCATGCTTGAATTGTGCAGCGTACATTGCACCTAAAGCATATGAAGGGAAATAGCCAAAATCGCCACCAGACCAATGAACGTCTTGTAGTACCCCTTCACTATTATTTGATGGAATAACACCTAAATATTTCTCCATTTTCTCATTCCAAACTGTCGGTAAGTCTTTCACTTGTAAATCTCCATCAAACAGTTCTTTTTCTATTTCATAACGGACCATGATATGTAACGGATATGTGCATTCATCTGCTTCGATTCGAATTAATGATGGTTCACTATGATTTATTGCGCGATAAAATTCTTCTACAGTTAAATCTTTAAAGAAGTCCCCTGTTTTCGATTTCAATTCCTCATATTGCGTTGACCAAAATTCTAGGCTTCTTCCAATCATATTTTCAAAAAATAAAGATTGTGATTCATGTATTCCCATTGAAGCACCTTGACATAAAGGAGTACCAATTAAACTTGACGATATATTTTGCTCATATGATGCATGACCACACTCATGAATTGTGCCAAACAAAGCACTCATAAAATTATTTTCAATATACTTCGTAGTTACACGTACATCTCCAGGATTTAATGTAATTTGGAAAGGATGTACAGTTTCATCTAGTCTACCAGAATCAAAATTATAACCTAATTTACGAAGCACATCTTCACTTACAGTTTTTTGAATTTCTTTAGAAATTGGTTTAAATAATTCTTCCCTTTGAAGATTAATAGCTGAGTTTGAGATTTTAGCAACAAGTGGAACAAGTCTCTCTCTTACATTACCGAAAACTTCATCTAGTTTCTTAGTCGTCATTCCAGGTTCATAAAAGTTTAATAATGTATCGTATTTTTTATCTGTATATCCCCAATATTCAATAAATCGTTTCTTTGTTTCAACAATTTTTTCTAAAAACGGTTGAAATTTAGTAAAATCACCAGCATCTTTTGCTTCTTCCCAAGCATTTTCACTTAGCGAACATAATTTAACATATTCCGCATATTCTTTCTTAGGAATTTTGCAGTTTAAATCATATACGACTCTGCACTCTTTAACAGATTTCTCAACTATTTCTGATAATGTTCCATTACCTATTTCCTTTTCTAGAAGAACAAGATAGTTTTCCATTTTAGTAGAAGTAGTCATTTCAAATACGTCTGATGATAATTGACTAATGACATTAGAACGCTGCTCTGCTCCATTTTTTGGTGCCCCAGTTCTTAAATCCCAATACATTACATTAATTGCTTCATTATAATTTTCTATCTTCTTTAAATAATCAATAAATTCTTCTTGTACTAAATGAATCTCCATATTTCTACCTCTTTTCTATAAATTGGATAGCATCTATATTTTACCATATTTTGTTTGATTTTCTTTTTATTTTATTTCAAGTCTATTTTAAATGAGGTTGTTGTTTTTAAAACAAACTGTAAATAATGAAGATGATTTTATTGGATATGTGATACAGATGAAACTTTAGCAGGCTAGCTGGGGAGGCTCATTACATGCCCACTAAAAAACTAGCATCATTTTAGTGAAAATCGATGAATTACTTTTTTAATAGGCTCTTTTCTAATAGATTGTTGTTTTTAAAAGGTTATTTAAAAGCATAAAGTCGATGAAGAAGTTGATTGGAACGGAAGGTGCGAGACTCCTGTGGGGGTAGTGGACAGGTGAGACCCCGCAGGCGCATATGTGCCGAGGAGACTCACCGACCGCCCAACGGAAAGCGAGCATCCTGGAGTGTAAATCAACTAAGATCCTTCTTAAATGGCAACAAAGTTTACGAAAACAGCCTTTTAATAACAACAAAGTTTACGAAACAGCCTTTTTCGAAGACATTTGACATAATCATGTTGTACAATACGTTAAGGTGATGTTATGAAAATATTATTATTAGGTGCTACTGGAAGAGTTGGATCTCATTTACTAGAGTTATTATTAAAAAACGAACACAGAGTTACTGTTTTAGTAAGAGATGAACTTAAATTAACCGTCAAGCATCCAAATCTATGCGTTATAAAAGGAAATACATTAAGCATTTCTGATTTAGAAAAATCTTTAAGGGATGTCGACGGCGTAATCTCAGCATTAAATACCGATGGTAAAAATACTTTATCACAAACAATGAAATTATTAATTCCGCTACTTGAGGCGAACAAAATTAAGCGAATTGTTACAGTCGGTACTGCTGGAATATTACAATCACGAGTGGAACCTACTATTTTAAGATATGTAAGTACAGAATCAAAACGAAAATCAACAACAGCTGCCGCTGATCACGAAAAAGCATTTACTATCTTAAAATCTAGCCTGTTAAACTGGACAATTGTGTGTCCAACCTATTTACCTGATGGCCCGATCACAAAGCAATATCGGACTGAAATAGACTTTCTACCAATTGATGGAAAAAGTATCTCGACAGGTGATACAGCCTATTTCACATACCAAGCTTTTTTTGACAATAAGTTTCATCAAACAAGAGTCGGTTTAAGTTACTAAATTCTAGATTTAATCAAATGAGAATAAAAAAAAGCTAGCAATTATATGCTAGCTTTTTTAAATGGTTCTACCGGTAAACTATTTACAACTTTTTCAAATGTTTCTTTTCTTAATTCATTTTCAATAAATAAGATGATTTTTCCTTTGTCTTCATGAGTTCTGATCAGACGCCCAATCCCTTGTCGTAGTCTTAATAACATATATGGTTCATCAATATCATTATAAGGGTTCATTGCATTTTGTCTCTTTGATTGGAATACTGGATCATTCGGAGGAAATGGTAAAGAGTGTATGATCACTTGGCTTAAAGATTCCCTTTGAATATCTAGTCCTTCCCAAAGATGTACCGCACATAAAGAAGCATTTATATCATCTTGGAACTTTTGAACAAGTGAACTAATTTCTTCTTCACCTTCGAAATATAAATTAAATTGTAATTCTTCTACTTCAACTTGTTGTTTAAAACGATTCATTTCTTGTGTTGAATTAAATAAAATTAAAGAACTACCTTTATTTTCTTTTAATTCTAAGATGATTTTCTGATTCTTTTTATCAATTTCATTTTTATCATATTTAATCATATCTATTTTCATTTGTTCTTCATAATCAAATGGTGAATTTACTGAAAATGATAAATAATCATTAATACCTAAACTATTCGCAATATAATCAAACGAACTGTTTTGTGAAAGAGTAGCAGATGAAAAAATAATCGGCATTTTTTGATTAAATACTTTTTCTTGTAAAAGTTCATTTACCGCTTTTGGCATAAGTACTAATGTTAGTGCATTTTGGTTATATTCAATCCACTGAATTGCAGAAGATTCATTAATAAATAAATGTAGACAGCGCTCAATATCATCTAAATGTTCATCAACAATGTTCAGTTGGTATTCATCGATTGTATACATTTCACTCTCAAAGACTAATTCGTCTCCAATATTACTAATTTGAGCTCTTAAGCGTTTAGCTAAGTTTAATAATCTTTCATTCATGTTTAACTTAAAACGCTTAGAACCTGCAACCTCTTCACTGTTATTATCCATTTCATAAAAGAACTGATCGTATGTTTCTAATGTATCTTCAAGTAATTGTTGAAAACTTTCGCGTGTACCTGACTGCATTAAGAACGATAAAAATGTATTTAACGTTTCATGCTTTAATCGATAAGTTAACGATTTTTGAGAAGCAAATTCCAATAAATGCCCTTCATCAAATACCACACAACTAGGATTAGGTAATAATGGTAATTGACCTTCGCGTTTTCGTGAATCTACTGTCCAAATATGTTCCATATAAAATTCTTGAGAACAAACAATTAAATCGGTTGCTTTACGGTAATGTTCCCTAGATAGTGTTTGACCACATCGATGTCTTTGATCACAAGTTGAACAATCTTGGAAATAGTCATAAGAAATAGTATCCCATTCTTCATCAGTCAACTCTTTATATTCTCTACGATCGCCATAAGGTGTAAATTTTTGCAGTGTGCCATAATCATGAACGAAACTTGGTAAGTTTTCATATACAGCTAATACTTGATCTGATGTAGTATCTTCTGTACGTTGTTGATCTAATTTTTTTAAACACAGATAATTTGTAGTAGATTTAGCTAAACGAACATCAATCGATAAATTTAATGCGTTCGATAATTTTTCAATGTCCCCGTTTTTCTTAACAAGTTGTTCAATTAATGATTCGTCCGCACAAGCGATTATTGCAGGTTTACCTGTATATCGTGCATAACATAAGCAATACAATAAATAGACAAATGTTTTTCCTGTGCCTACACCTGCTTCAGCAAAGATAACCTTCTTTTCTTTAAAAGCACGTTCAACTTGATATGCCATAAAAATTTGTTCATCTCTTAACTCAAAGCCTGCTTCTGGTAATAGATCATAAAATACGTCACCAATCCACTCCCCAAGCTTGTCTATAAATTGATCTTGTTTTCCTACCTCAAAAGGCAATTTTGATGATTGATTCATTGCTACCCCCAAAAATAAAAAATTAAAAAGAAAAAGTCCTCTCTTGAGAACTTTAAAATTACGAAATATATCGTTCACATATGAAGTTGAATTATAGTCTCTAAACGCTATCATACAAAAAAATCTGAGAAAGTACAATAGATAGGAAATTGACTAGTGCATTTTTTCAATTCCTTCTCCCTAAATCGCAATGCATACTCTTCTTTTAATTATTGAATTAGACCTTCCTTTAATTGCTTTTCAACAATCAATTGTGATTTAAGAGCTTCTTCACCGTCAACAATCGGTTTTTCATCATTATGAATGCAATTTATAAAATGATGAATACAATCTTCGAAACCTCTTTGCTTTAATGTAGACTCCCATGATCCTGGAAATGATTTAGTAACATTGTCATTAGCTTCAATTTCCATTGAATTCATATTCATTATTCTAATTATCGATCCATCTGTAATCAATTCTAATTTTTCTAGATTCGTTCCCGCTTTTCGATGCATCTCTGTATTCAATGTGAAACCCTCAGACGATTCATATACATGACTTGCATACATAAGTGAATTCTCATTATTAATTTTTAATTTGCCATAAACAGTACTTAATTCTCCATTTGCTAACCATCTAACCGTATCAACTAAATGTAAATAATCATCTAACATCGTAAATTCAAATGATTGTGGACCTATGCTATTCGTTCGATGCTTTTCAAACCTTATAGATGCAATATTTTTTGCATTTTCCTTAGCTTGAATATACATTGGACTAAATCGACGGTTAAAACCAACCATTAATTTTCGACTTTTTCGAATACTTAACTCAACTAATTTCTCTGCTTCCGTGACACTTGCTGCTAGTGGTTTATCAACATATACATCTTTCCCTAATGATAACAGTAAAGATACAACTTCATAATGTGTACTAGTAGCACTATGAACAAATACTGCGTCACAATGATTCGCAAGTTTTTCGATACTATCAAAATCCGGTATTCGATATTGTGAGCATATCGCTTTACGTTTATCTTTACTTGGAGAAAAAGCTCCTTCAAAGCTCCAGTTTGTTTCTTTCGAAAGTATAGGTAAGTAAGCTTTTTGAGCAATATTACCTAATCCGACCATACCAATACGAGGTTTCTTCATGAATATCTCCTTTTACATAATTTTTCCTTACTGACATTTTAACAAATAAACTACTAGTCCAAAATATCAAACGTTTATAAATACAAATGAAGATTAACTATTAACTCATTGAAAATGGGAAAACTAATAAACATGTATTAACCACACTAATAATTATTTGGGAGAGGATTAGCATGTATTTGTATTCACTTATTCAATCTAATTTTGACACGAACGATGATTTAAGTGTTGTAAGAGATCTTTATTTATTACAACACGAGAAAAATTTTTCAAAAGAAGAGTTTCATGACATGGTTACACAATATAAAAGTAGGGCTGAAACAAATTGGCATGTAGCAAATCTACTTGAAAAGAATCATGGATTTAGACTTGTTCCTGCTATAAATTTATAAAATTTATTAAAAAAGTACTAATTAGATGTCTAATTAGTACCTTTTTCAAATCATTTCTCTTCAGTATTTCTCGGCGGACGCTTCCCAAAATATTGATAATAGTCTGTTTTAATAAATCCGTTAAATAATTTTCGTTTTTTCGTTGCAGGTTTGCCGTAAAATTGTTCAAATCCTTCGTGGCTTGTTAAAACGTACGTCGACCAAGTATCTAGTTTTGTAAATACACTACCCATATCAGCATATAATTTTTCTACATACGGTCGATCATTCAATCGTTCTCCATAAGGAGGGTTCGTTACAACATAACCATAATCAAGCCTTGTCGTAAAATCTTTTACCTGCATTTGTTTAAATGATATTGCGTCTGATAATCCAATTTCATCTGCATTCGCTTTGGAAACATGAATCATACGGTGATCAATATCCGAACCGATAATTTCTAATTTTTGATCATAATTAGCTAGATCCTCAGCTTCTTGTCTTGCTTCATCCCAACGTTTTTTACCAATCCAATGCCATTCTTCAGATGCAAAACTTCTAAACGAACCTGGAGCAATATTTTGACCAATTAACGCTGCTTCGATAGGTATTGTACCAGATCCACAAAATGGATCAACAAATGGCAAATCGGCATTCCAATTAGTAAGTAGGATTAATGAAGCTGCTAGTGTTTCTTTTAAAGGTGCTTCACCTTGTTCTACACGGTAGCCCCTTTTATGTAATCCTTCACGACCTGTTGTATCAATCGTTAATGTAACAATATCTTTTAAAATTGAAACTTCTACACGGAATAATGGACCATCTTCAACTAACATACCTTGAACATTTTGAATCGTTTTTAATTTATCAACAATCGCTTTTTTTACAATCGCCTGACAATCTGATACCGAAAATAATTTAGATTTTTGAGATTTACCAGTAACAGGAAATTGACCATTTCTTGGAATAAATTTATGCCATGGCAGAGCTTTTGTTTTTTCAAATAATTCATCAAATGAAGTTGCTTTAAATTCACCAACTCGAAGTTTAACTCGATCGGCTGTTCTTAACCATAAATTAGCTTTTACAATTCCATCTTCATCAGCTTTAAATAATACTCGACTGTTTTCAACTTGAACGTCTTCAAATCCTAAGCTTTTAACTTCTCTAGCAACTAGTGCTTCGATCCCCATAGCAGCAGTTGCAATCAATGTGTATTTTGACAATTTTTCCACCTATCTCATTCTAAAAAAGAATGTACTTTTCCTTATTATTTTCATACTTAAATTCATTTCTTAATTTCATTATTAACAAATTTCGTCAAAATTACAAAAAACTCTCCAATGAATAGAGAGTTTTTAACAGTTTCATCATTTCATATGTTCTGTAAGCCATGTTCTGTTCCTACGTACTACAAACGGCTATAAGCCTCGTACAAAAGGTGGTAATCATCTATCTACAGAATAATCTGTCCCTTTCTAAGTTCAATTCCTTCGAAAGGATTCCCCTACCATAATTTGGGTTTCTCGCTCGTGGGGTTTACCGCGTTCCACTCCTCTCATTTCTTCGAGGACTACGTCACTGTGGCACTTTAAAGGTAGTAGCGCCATATCCAAAGGACTTAGGCCCGTTCCCTGCCGTTAGCTTTTGACAGCTACCCTATCTTATGACTTCGATAGGCACGAACACTACAGCCATCTCAGGTCTGTGCGAGCATGGACTTTCCTCAACAACGTCATGCGTTGCAGCGATTACCCGAACATAATGAAACGAACATTAATTAGTATAGTAAATTCTACTTTAGTTTGCAATGCTTTCTTAAAATATAATTCTAATTAAAATTATTCGAATAGTTTACTACCAAATACTTGTTTTTCCAAATTAGATAATCTTTTCAGAATATCAGTATTCGTATTATTAAAAGGTGAAACTGTACTTTTTTGATTTTGATCCTCTAATAATTTTTTAAACTTTGCATTTTCTTGTTGTAGGGCTACTATTTGATTTTGAAACGATTCATAATCCTTAATAATGGTATCTAAGTATTGATCCACTTCTTCTTGATTATATCCGCGCATAGATACTTTAAACTCTTTGTTTAGGATATCTTTAATACTTAGTTTAATTTTTATTGATTCCATGTGTGTCACCCCAAAACATTTAGAAATATTTACCTTCTATTGTTCCAAAGACTTTATAAATTGTCAATTATCTATTCTATAATTCCCTATAATCTTCCTTATCATTCTCAAATGATTCCTCAGCAATCACTTGTAAATCATCAAATGTAATTAATTCGATGGAATAGTTAATTTGTTCTTGTTTTTTTAGCGCAAGCTCATATAAAAATTTTGGAGAGCCCTCTTTTTCTGTATCATAAAGTAAAATACAACCATCACTTTTACTAATCAAAAATTCATTTCTAGCTTTTAATTGTAACAGTGATTCATACGGTTTTCTAGATATCGAATCGACATGATCGGCACCAATTAAAATTTCTTCATAATATGTTTTATTCGTTTCGTTCCAATTTTTTTCTTGGTCTTCATAAGGTGTAAAAATCCCTAGTTTCAACTCAGGATACTCACTTTGTAGTTCAAATACTACTTCAGCAGACCATAATTCAGTCCCCATTTGTCCCGAAATAATAATCCACTCTAACCCTTCATAAATATGTGTTTCTATTTTGTTTTTTATTGCCTTCTTTATGTAATTTACAGCATCATGCTTGTTTGAATAGATACCTAATTCAAAAGATTTGTATCCCGATACAAGTAATACTTTCATAGGGTCCTCACATTAAATAGGAAGAACTATCATTAGTTCTCCCTATCTACTTTTTGACAGATTTGTTCGTTTCATTGTAAATAAAAGTTAGTTTGAGTTGTTATATTGCAAAATATATTACGAAATGAAAAGCTATATTAAATGTAGAATATATTATTGAGGTAAACTTTACATTTTATGATTAACATTTATCAGTAGAATTCAACTTTAGTGGGTTTCAAACTAATCAGTTCAAGTAATTGAAGCTTTTTGAGGGATTAATCATTCTTTTAAATCAGGTGTTTTAATACCTCTTTTTGTTCATTCAATTATATTTTTAAATATAATTTGTTCTACTGTTCGATTAAAGACAATTGATGCAGTTTACAATGATGTATTTCTATATCTAATCCTTATCCAAGAATCATATATAATGCTTGCTTAAAACTTGTAAAAATAATAAGTGTCAGTGTTAAAGTGACAAAAAATAAAAAAAGTATCGTGTTTTTCAATCCTTCTCTCTCCATTATCTCAATTTTTCTTGAATGTCAACATTTTTAATTTTAAAAGGTTTGTACAAATTTCACAACCAAAAAATGATTCAATTATAAAAGTTTAAATATTTTGACATTTAACGATGTGATACAAACGTTGCCGAATGGCTTATATTCCTTTAAAATGAATATTGAAACCGGTTTATTTACCAAAAATGTAAATATATAGCTATACGAGGAGTAAATAATGATTAACAAAAATTCACCAATTCCAATCTATCATCAATTATTAGAATATATAAAAATAAAAATTACATCAGGGGAATATCCAGCAGATGAATTAATCCCATCAGAAAGAGAGTTTTCTGAAAAATTCCAAATATCTCGTATGACAGTACGACAGGCATTAAATAATTTAGTGCAGGATGGATTTGTTTATCGCCAAAAAGGAAAAGGAACATTTGTTAGTCGACAAAAAGTTGAAAAAAAGATTAGCAGATTAAATAGCTATACGGAAGAAATGATTGAAAGAGGTTTAAAACCAAGTAGTAAGTTAATTGAATTTGAAATCACAAATTCTGACCCAACATTAGCGAGTATTCTTAAAATTAATGAATGTGATTCGATTTATAGAATTAAACGGGTTCGATTAGCTGATTCAAAGCCGATGTCAATTGAAAGCATTTTCGTTCCATGTGATATTGCACCTAATTTAAGTAAAAGTATTCTTGAAAAATCATTTTATGATTATGTCATCTCAAACATTCCGGATCCAATACAATATGCCGATCAGTCCATCCAAGCTAGATTAGCAACTGAAAACGAAGCAAAATTATTAGAAATCCCAATAAACTCACCTGTTTTATCAATTGATCGTACAACTTATTTACGAAGTGGAAAAGTTCTTGAACATGAATTAACTGTTTACCGAGCTGACCGCTATAAGCTCGTCCACTCTTTATCTAGAAATGAATAACAAGCCAGTTTATCCTGGCTTGTTATTTTATTTTAATAAGAAGTCATTATTTAAAGAAAACTCCGATTTGCTTAAATATGCCCCCAACTTGATTCATTGTGTTCATCATTTGACCTGCTGTTGACATCATCTTAGGCACGTCATATGAGCCTGAGCTATTTTTAAACTGATTTAATAATGATGATATTTGAAAGCTTTGAGTGTTGCTTGATTGTTGATTAAGCTGCTTAGGTTGTGTTGGATAAGGTGTACTCGGAGCAAACATGGCTGGAGCAGAGAATGGTCCCGATCCGGGTTGACCACCTTGCATCATTTGAGCCTGTGGATGTCCAGGATATCCTTGATAAGTTGGTACTGGGGCTCCTTGATAATTTGAATGAGTTCCAGGATTGGTAGGTCCCATTTGGTAATAAGGATTTTGATTTTGCATCACACCATTTTGTCCATAGCCAGAAATCCCTTCAGTTTGAGGATTAAATGAATACGTTGGATAGTTCTGAAACTGACTTGTTTGAGGGGCTTGATAACTCATCTGTTGCCCTGGATAAAACTCATACGGATTTGACATCATTGTGCCCCCTTCGCCCCCATTCGTAATTTGCCCCTCAACTTGCTGACCCATTGTTGATGTTGGATTTCCATAAGGAGATGATTCCATCATTTGAACTGATTGTGGTGGCTGAATAGTATGTGCTGGTTGAATTTGAGACTGAGTTGGATTTTGTGGAAATGGTTGAATAACGTTTCCATAATATCTGGACATTTCATTTTGAAATTGATTATTTTCATGAAAATTAAAGGTATTGTCATGTAACTGATTTTGATTTCTAAACCAGTCAAAACTGTTATCTATTTGATTTGGTGGAAACATTTGATTTTTCATTTTCTCACACCCATTTTTTTCTTTTATATAAGGATATGATGTAAATGCCTAATCTGTTACACAAAAACTCTTACTTCAGATGTCAATATATGTCGGAAGTTTAAATTTTTAAAAAAATTAAAATCTTAAATATTTATGATATATTTTAAATAGTTAAAAAAGTATTTTATTTAATTTTCATGTTGGAGGGGTAATAATGACACTACTAGAATTGAAAAATAAGTTTATTTCATTAAAGAGCTTTGAACCAACAGATTTTAATCAATTAATGGACTTTTTACAACAAAATTACCTAAATGGTGAAGTAACATTTCAACACTATCGAGAATTAATAAAAGAGCTTGAACTATTTGGCGCAAATAAACCTGTTTGTTGAACAGAACTATTAAATAAAAATAAAGCGATGCACTTTCACTTATTTGTAAAAGTGCATCGCTTTATTTATTGTAAAGTATCATTTATAAATTAAAGGCTAATTTTCTACCTAATAATGGTGTCGAAGTAAAAATCCCACCTTCATTTGCTTCATTTACTTTCTTTTCGAAATGGTGAAGATGAACATTAGTTGACTGTATCTTACTTAATAGTGAGTTTTTTTCTTCTTCACATTTTTGATTCATTCTTAAAGCTAAAGAGTGTTCAATAAATTCAACCTCATTTAAAAATTCATCAATTGCTCGAAAAAAATCTTCTCTTTGGATTAACTCCATACAGTTCAACCCCTCTTCTTCTTTTAACTATTTTCTTATACAGACTAATTCAACATATAATTCTAAGCTCCTTCCATGATGACAAAACTAGTACTTTTTCGCTAAACAAAGTGTATTTTTATATTTCTATCTTCATTTTCGACAAAATTTATTTGTAAGTCATTAAACATTTGGGAATGTTATTATTGGGAGGTGTTACTTATGGCAAAAAACAAAAATGTAAAAAAGAAGAAACAAGAAAAAAGTAAAAATCAACAAACAGGCAACCCGAAATTAGATGGACCAAACTTCCCAGCTACATAAAAAATTGTCGGGTCAATTTAAACACATGCTAAGTTAATGACCTATTGTATTGACTATGCATGACCCACTACAATTATTAGAAAAGGACCAGTAAAAGGTTTACTAAACCTTCCTGGTCCTTTTCTATAATATAGTAAATACGCTCCTGTAGTTTATTGAAAGAAAGACTTCATTTTTAGTAGAGAAACCATAACTTCTTGTTTTAATAAAAAGGTTTCTTTGTAATTGTACTCACTTAGATATTCTTCTGATTTATACCAATCCAATTCGATTTTTTTCTGATCATACCAATCAATTTCGGAATTTCTTCTATGGGGAATCATAGGATATACGTCTCTTAATTTTGGATTATCCGATATTGAAATCCCTATTATTTCTTCATAATCACTTCTACTTCCAGTATGGATCTTACTCTTTGCAAATTCTATAAAATGATTACTTAGATCCTTTTTAAATAAGATTGAATATAATTGTTTCCCTATTTGAATCCGTTTAGTTAATTCTTGGAATTGTGAAATAGGTAATCCATATAATTCACCAGTTAATGTTGGAAAGACTACACTACTTAATTTTAATTGTTCTTGAAGTTTAAAAGATAATGAATCAAATACCTCATTTTTAAAATACGGATCTTGGATGACTGGTTTCTCGATCATATTCTGTTCATTAATAATGAGAGAATAAACTAATCTAACTTTATCTCGATCTGTCCAATACTTCTCCCACTCTATTTCCATGAAACTAGATACTGAAAAATACTTTAGCAAATAAAATGATGGGCTATTATTTATCATTGAATATTCAAAAAGAAGTAATTGGGGAAATGCGTCTTGAAAGATTATCCAGTTCGCCCTTTCATAAGTTAAAAATAATTGTTTTCGTTGTTTCTCACTTAAACCATTTTTAAAGTTTATTTGTTTTAAATCAGTCATGTTATATCCTGCATTTCGTGAAACCATGCTTGCTAGAAAAGACCACTGAATATCTTTCATCCTAAAAAAATAATCTTGATACGCAATCGTTCTCGAAATATTATCACGATTATTTCGAGTTGTTTCATTTTGTATCAATTCAATCAGTTCATTTTCATTACTTACTATCGAATGCCCATTTCTTCTATTCCTTATATATTCCTTCCAACTATCGTGTCTTACAGTCATTTAATCACTCCAAGCATTCTGGTAGTTTTTAACACGAACGTCTGTTTTAGTGTTATAATATTCGATGGATGTAATTTAATGGTGGAGTTGGTTTTATGACAATAATGTACCCTAATCGAAAAAATAATTTAATTCAAAAAAGTAATGAATTGATTTCAAAATCAGGAAATACTTATAGTAATCGAGGAATGTCACTTGAAGATGATTTAAATGCTACTAATACGTATTATTTAGCAAACAGCATAGCTAACATACATAAAAAGCCAACACCTGTACAAATAGTTAAAGTTGATTATCCAAAACGGAGTGCTGCGGTTATTAGAGAAGCCTATTTTAAACAACCTTCAACAACTGATTACAATGGCATTTACAAAGGGAAATACATTGATTTTGAAGCAAAAGAAACAAATAATAAAACTAGCTTCCCACTACAAAATTTTCATTTACATCAAATTAAGCATATGGAAGATGTCATAAATCATGGTGGGGTTTCGTTTGTCATATTAAAATTTTCATTATATAATGAAATTTATTTTATGAAAGCATCCGATATTCTTACCTTTTGGCAAAGGCAACAAGAAGGCGGACGAAAATCAATCTCTAGAGAAGAATGTCAAGAGTTTGGAACATTGCTAAAAGCAAGTTATCCTATTATCGTTCCTTACTTAAAATGTATTGATGAACTTTATGCAATTTAAAAATTAATTCATTAGGTTCGTATTGAAAGGCAGGAGAAATTAGATGGCAAAAGAATATCGTTCACGAGAAGAACGTAAACGTATGGAAAAGCCTTCAAAAGGAACACCCAAAAAACGAGAAGGTTTATGGAAAAAAATCACTTTATCAATATTAACAGTTGCGGTCGTTTGTATACTACTTGGAGTCGGTGGTTTTTATTATTTAGTTAGTGGTGCCCCAAAATTAGATGAATCGAAATTAAAAGATCCGTTGTCTTCAACTGTATTAGACAAAAATGGACATGTGTTTGCAGAATTGGGAAGAGAACAAAGAACAAAAGTATCGTATAATGAAATTCCTAAAGTCGTAGAAGATGCATTTATCGCTACTGAGGATGTGCGATTCTTTAAACATAAAGGTGTCGATATTCGCCGTGTATTTGGTGCTGTTTTAGCCAATATTACTGGAGGATTCGGTTCTCAAGGTGGTAGTACAATTACTCAACAAGTAGTTAAGAATTCATTCTTATCACCTGAAAAAACGATTAAACGTAAAGTTCAGGAATGGTACTTAGCATTCCAATTAGAACAAAAATATTCAAAACAACAAATTTTAGAAATGTATTTAAATAAGGTTTACTTTTCAAATGGTCTAAATGGTCGTGGTGTTTATGGTGTTGCTAAAGCAAGTGAAACATATTTTAGTAAAGATATTTCTAAAATAACACTGCCTGAAGCTGCTACACTAGCAGGTATGGTACAAAGCCCGAATAATTTTAATCCGGCAAAACACCCTCAACAATCAGAAAACAGAAGAAATATTGTTTTAAGTCAAATGAAGAAGTATGGTTATATTTCAGAAGAGAAATACAATCAAGCAAAAGCTATTCCTATGAAAGAAATGGTTAAATTGCACGAACCTGAACGTACAAAATATCAAGCATTTTTAGACGTTGTCATTGATGAAGTTGAAAAAAATGGTGATGCAAATGTTTATACAGATGGGTTAACAATTGAAACGACAATTGATCCTAAGGCGCAAGAAAAAGCTGATGAAATTATTAACCGTGGATCTGATTTCTACCCTAGTAAAGAATTCCAAACAGGTTTCGTATTAACTGATACGAAAACAGGTGAAATTCGAGCTGTTGGTGCTGGTAGAAATACGACAACTGGTGGAATTAACTTTGCTAAAGATATTAAAAGACAACCTGGTTCATCTATTAAGCCAGTTTTAGATTATGGTCCTGCAATTCAATATTTAAAATGGTCTACTTTCCACCAACTAATGGATGAGCCATATACGTATTCTGATGGTACCCCTATTAATAACTGGGATAAAAGATATAAAAAGCAATTGAGTATTCGTTATGCACTCGCAGATTCAAGAAATATACCAGCTCTAAAGACTTTCCAAGCAGTTGGGAAGGAACGCTCACGTGAGTTTGGACTTGGTTTAGGTTTAGATTTACCGTCAAAAGATAATTTTTATGAATCATATTCAATTGGTGGATTTACAGGTGTATCTGCAATGCAAATGGCTGGAGCCTATGCCGCATTTGGTAACGGTGGAGTTTATATTAAACCGCATGCAGTAACTAAAATTATTTACCAAGATAAAACTGAAAAAGTACTAACTCCAGAACCAAAACAAGCAATGAGCGATTATACAGCATATATGGTTACAGATATGCTTCGTGATGTTGTTAAATCTTCAATCGGAACAGGTGGAATCGCAAACGTACCTGGTCTTGATATGGCAGGTAAAACAGGTACAACAAACTATCCTGATGAAGTAAAACAGAAATATGGTTTTCCTTCTAACGCTACTCGCGATAGCTGGTTTGTTGGTTTTACTCCAGATGTGACTGTTTCAGTTTGGACTGGTTATGAGAAAAATAAAAAAGACCACTATTTAGGAGCAAGTTCGACAAAAATAGCAAAATATATTGCTAGAGATATGCTTGCTGCTACCGGTGATCGAAACTCTGAATTCCATAAACCAGATTCAGTTTTACAAGTAAGAGATGAATTATATATTAAAGGCGAAAAAATGGACGATGTTCCTCATGATAAAGTTTTAGAGCCTGCTAAAAATGTATCTGCAAATTATGATCCAGTAACAAGTAATATCTCTTTAAATTGGCAATACCCTGCTGATTTACTTCCTTCTACATCATTCGAAGTTAACTATGATGTGAATGGTCAAAAAGGTCAAACTCAAAAAATCCAAGGTACAGCTACAAGCATTAATGGGATTGTACCAGGCGATGTCGTGAAAATTTCGATTGTTGCTACGAGTGAGGAAGGTAAAAGTAATCCTGTAACTGTTACTGTAGATTTAAGTGCTACTCAAGAACCTACTACTCCTCCTGATGATCAAAATGGCAATGGGAACGGTAATGGTAATGGAAATGGCAATGGGAACGGTAATGGAAACGGCAATGGTAATGGCAATGGAAACGGTAATGGTAATGGTAACGGCAATGGTGGAGTTGATGAAGGTACTGAAAATGGAACTGGAATACCAATAATACCAGACCCAAGTAACCCAACAAAACCAAGTGATAATAATAAAGGTGTTAACACAAACCCTACTTCATTTAATTTTGATAATTATTACCGTACGAATAAATGGAATGCAAATAAAATAACAGCATAAAAAATAACCTCCTCATTTTGAGGAGGTTATTTTTTGTTTTACATATAGTTTCTCTAATTCCGAATAAAGACCAGTTAATTGTATAAAGGAATGATAATGATCAGGTTGTTTTAAAACAAAGCTGATTCGTTCAATTAAATTAATTGGTTTAATAGCTAACTGATCTAAGTCTACTAGTAAATTGTCTAAAGTAGTTAACATTACATCGTTAATCCATGTATTGATCGTTATAAGATTGGCTAGTCCCCTTACCATTGGTTCAAGTGCTAATTTGCGATTTCGCTCTCTAAAATAAGCCGACAGAAGTACATTTTCTTCTTTCCACTCTTTAAACATTTCAGTAATTAGCTCATCACTGTTCTGAGGAATTTTCAAATCATTAGTAGACAATAAGTGGTTGTTTTCATAGTAAAATGGCAAATTATTTATTTTCAAGCGATCATTTTTTTCAAAACCATTTTCTGGATAAAAAGGATCAATTAAAAAATTTTCATGTATGCTTTTTTTATTCATCTCACTTCTTCGCTTTCATTCGTTTTTTACCTTCTCTACAAATGTTAAGTAATGGACAAGTCTCACATTGAGGTCTTTGAGCTTTACAATGATAACGACCAAAAAAGATTAAACGATGATGTGTGACTCCCCATTCTACTTTGGGTACCTTATTCATCAACGTTTCTTCTACTTCTAAAACAGAATCTTTCCAACGGCAAATAGCTAAACGTTTTGAAACCCTCTCAACATGTGTATCAACGGCAATAGCAGGAACATTAAAGGCTACAGACATGACTACATTTGCAGTCTTTCTACCTACTCCTGGTAATCTAACTAACTCTTCCCTAGTTTTAGGTACTTCCCCATTAAATTCATTAAGAATCATTTCACTAAGTTTTTGAATATTTTTTGCTTTATTTCTAAATAGCCCAATTGAACGGATATCATTCTGTAATTCTTCTAATGAGACATTTAAATAATCTTGCGGTGTTTGATATTTTTCAAATAAAGATTTTGTCACTTTATTTACTAATACGTCGGTACATTGTGCGGATAAAGCCACAGCAATGACTAGCTCAAATGGATTTTTATGATTTAATTCACAATGTGCATCTGGGAACATCTCCCCAATTGTACTTAATACTTCCTTAATTTGAAGTTTATTTAACATCATTTTACACTCCTTACTAAAAAAGCGAGGAGCATGTCCTCGCTTTACTTTTCAAGCCAATTATAAAAAGGAATAGATCCAGTATATTTTGTTTCTGGTTGATTCTTTTGAGTTTCTTTTTTCCTGAAATTCTTACTATAATTCATTGCTTGGTCAACTTGTTTAATTCCATTCTTCTTCCACTCAAAAAGAATTCGATCGATATAACGAAAGTTTAACTTTCCACTAATTACAGCCTCTTTTAATGCTACTTTAATCAATTTTTCATTATGATCATCCTGATCCATCCACATTGTTAATGTCTCAATTTCAAATGGCGAAAGTAATCTTCCAAATTCTTTCTCGAAAACAGAAAAAATAGATTCCTCATTTTGCTCAATAATAGATGGAATCATTTGTTTTTCTTCCACTTCTTGCTGTACATCTTCAAATGAATTTATAAGTTTTAACCATAATGGTGATAGTGAATATGATTCAGAGCGCATGTTTTGATCATCAGTTTGTTCAATGATTTCTAATAAGCCCTTTTTTAGAAGTTCACGAATAACTTCCATACATTTTTGATCATTTATGGACATTTTCATAGATAACTGAGATGGTGTTGGAAACGATTGACCTTGTTGTTGAAAAGAATAAAGTTGAAGAATCATTACAAGTTGTTCTTCATTTATGTTTAGAGAAGAATAGTTACTAAGGAGTAAATTTGGAATACTGATGTTTCCAAATTCTATCCAATTTATAATACTATTTTTATTCACTTCGAACACCTCTAGCATAGTATAGCATGTTTACATAAGAGAAATAAACAGTAACGAAGCGACTTAAAATAAAAAATAAATAGAGGCATGTGTAGCATACCTCTATTTTAGTTTATCTTTTATATGGCTAAAAACTCGCCTAATATTTGATTTAATTATGGATACAGTCTGTTTAATAAACGTGGGAATGGAATTGCTTCACGAACGTGTTCAACACCTGATAACCATGCTACAGTACGTTCTAATCCAAGACCGAAGCCTGAATGTGGAACTGAACCGTATTGACGTAATTCCATATACCATTTATAAGCATCTGAAGTTAGTCCATGTTCTTCACAACGTTGAGCTAATAATTCATAATCATCGATACGTTGAGAACCACCGATGATTTCACCATAACCTTCAGGAGCAATTAAGTCTGCACATAATACAACTTCTGGGTTCGTTGGGTCTGGCTTCATATAGAATGATTTAATTTTAGCAGGGTAATTTGTTATGAATACTGGTTTATCAAATGTTTCTGCGATTGCAGTTTCATGTGGAGCCCCAAAATCATCGCCCCATTGAATGTCATCAAACCCTTTTTCATTTAACAGCTTAATTGCATCGTCATATGAAATTCTTGGGAATGGAGCTTTAATGTTTTCAAGTTTAGAAACATCACGACCTAAAGTTTTTAATTCTAATTGGCAATTTTTTAATACAGATTGTGCTAAATGTGAAACATAATTTTCTTGTACAACTAAGTTATCTTCTTGATCCATAAATGCCATTTCTGGCTCAATCATCCAGAACTCAATTAAATGACGACGTGTTTTTGATTTTTCAGCACGGAATGTTGGACCAAAAGAAAATACTTTTCCAAGAGCCATCGCTGCTGCTTCCATATAAAGTTGACCACTTTGAGAAAGATACGCATCTTCATCAAAATATTTCGTATGGAATAGTTCTGTAGTACCTTCTGGTGCACTACCTGTTAAGATTGGTGGGTCAACTTTAACGAAACCATTCTCATTGAAGAACTCATAAGTTGCTCGGATAATTTCATTACGAATTTTCATAACAGCATGCTGTCTACGAGAACGTAACCAAAGATGACGATTATCCATTAAGAATTCTGTTCCGTGTTCTTTTGGAGTAATTGGAAAATCAACTGACTCATGAATTACTTCAAGTCCAGTAACATTTAACTCATATCCAAGTGGAGAACGTTCTTCTTTACGAACAGTACCTGTCACATAAAGTGAAGTCTCTTGTGTTAATCCTTTTGCAACTTGAAAAAGTTCTTCACCAACTTCTTCTTTTACTACAACACCTTGAATGAATCCAGATCCATCACGAAGTTGAAGAAATGCAATTTTACCGCTTGAACGTTTATTGGCTAACCAAGCACCGATTGTTACTGTTTGGTCAACATATTTATGTACTTGTGAAATTGTTGTTTTCAAAAATACCCCTCCAAAACTTATGTATAAATTATTAAAATTTTCCTATAAACATATTCATTATACCCTTCAAAGCGCTCTATATCAACGTAATCCGATAAAAATTGACAGAAACATTAATTTAACTTGTTCATTTGTAAAAATTATCGTAAATTATATCGATGTTAAAGAGAAAAAGCTAAGCATTTGCTTAGCTTGGGATACTTGCTTTCATAAATTGCTCAATGCGCTCTAGTGCTTTATCTAATTGTTCTTGAGATGTAGCGTATGATAAACGAATATTATCTGGTGAGCCAAAGCCTGAACCTGGAATGACAGCAACATTAGCTTTTTCCAATAATTCTGTTGCAAATTCATCAACATTTTTAAATCCTGCAATTTTAGCCGCTTCAGCTACGTTTGGGAAAAGATAAAATGCGCCATTTGGTTTTACGCAACTAAATCCAGGAATAGTGATTAAACGATTATAGGTCTTATTTAATCGAGCTTCGAAAGCTACTTTCATTTCATCAACAGGTCCATCACCTAACTCATAAGCTTTAATTGTCGCAATTTGAGCCATAGTTGTAGGATTTGATGTAGAATGACTAGCAAGGTTTGTCATTGCATCTATAATCGTTTTATTACCAACAGCATAACCAATTCTCCAACCAGTCATTGAATGAGATTTAGACACACCATTAATAATAATTGTTTGATCTTTTATCTCAGGACTTAACTCGGCAATCGAAGTATGTTTTGCACCATCATACACTAATTTTTCATAAATTTCGTCCGAAATGATTAATATATCATGTTTTAAACAGACATCACCAATAGCTTTTAATTCTTCCTCAGAATAAATCATACCTGTTGGGTTACTTGGAGAGTTAATAATAATCGCCTTTGTATGATCAGAAATTGCTGCTTCGATTTGTTCAGGAGTTACTTTAAACTGTTGATGCTCAAATCCTTCTATAAAAACAGGAACACCTTCTGCTAAAATAACTTGTTCTGGATAACTCACCCAATAAGGTATTGGAATGATTACTTCATCACCCGGATCTAAAATAGCTTGAAATAATGTATAAAGTGCATGTTTTGCACCATTTGTTACAACGACTTCCGCTGGCGAATAAGTTAATCCTTGGTCCTTCAATAATTTATCACAAATAGCTTTTCTAAGTGCAGGTAATCCATTCGAAGGTGTATATTTAGTTTGACCATTTTTCATTGCAGAATAAGCCTCTTCAATGATTGGTGTTGGCGTATTAAAATCAGGTTCACCAGCACCTAATCCGATTACGTCGATCCCACTATCTTTCATTTCTTTTGCTTTTGCTGTAATAGCTAGTGTTGTAGATGGTGTCAGTGCGCTTACTCTTTTTGCTAATTTCATCTTGTTTCCCCCTAGATACTATAACGTTTTAAAAGCTCACCATTTTCAAAAGCAGCATAATAAAAATTATAACGGCCATTTTGATCTATATATACTACTTCCCATAATGGAATTTTGTTCTCTATTCCTAGCTTTACTTTATGTATTTCTTTTGGACCACGTTCACTTATAACTTTTTGAATTATTTCCTCTTTTGATAAACCATCGCTTTTTTTCCTTACGATTACATCTTCACCTTGAACCCAAGCAATCATCTCTTTATTTGAATTATCTTTCCCACGTACGATGACTGCTTTTTCTTTACCATGATAATAATCAGAGCTGGATACGTTTTTAAGATAGCCTTCATTTAAAACAATGTCTTCAGCCTTCGACTTTTCATTGTTAAGTGGAGAAAGTGAAGATTGAATTGTAGAAATCAAAAATAACGCAAGGAAAATGATGCTTAATCCAAGGATGACTAACCATTTTTTCATATATACCTCATTTAAGTTCGATAAATTGTAAAAACTGCATTCTCTTGATTTTCTTTATCAAGTGCAAGTCCAAACATTAAATCTTTTTCTTTTAAAGTGCGATTTAAACTATCAACAATTTTATATAAATCCTTTGTGTATTCAATCTTAGTTGTCGATAATACTTCAATCTTTGTATTCATGTTGCTCCTCCTAAATTGTCTAGATAAATACATCACAATATTGACATTATACCATACGAAATACCTGTAACTGCTACTATTCTCATGCTAATTGTTCAAAAAAAAATTAAAAATCTTTTAATAAATTCTCGAGTGTATTTATGTGGATTTTGTTTTCTGGAATCAACTTTAAAAATTCTTTTCCATATTTAGCATTTATAATCCGATTGTCTAAAACAAAAAGTGATCCTTGATCTTGTTCGTTTCGAATCAAACGACCGTAACCTTGTCTAAATTTAAAAACAGCTAATGGTAAAGCTAAACTAGAAAATGAATTTTCACCAGCATTTTTTAATAATTTTGATTTAGCAATGAACATAGGTTTTTCAGGATTCGTGAATGGTAAACGAACAATGATTAAACAATCTAATTCTTCATTTGGCAAGTCAATTCCTTCCCAAAAAGTGTTAGTTCCTAATAAAATTGTTTGTTTTGATTGAAGGAACTGTTTAATTAACTTTTGTTTTCCACCTGGAGAAAATCCTTGTGCCAAAACTGAAGCATTAATAGAGTTTATATCCTGCATTAGGTTGTCATATGTTTGTTTCAATAAATCAAATGCAGTAAATAAAACTAATGTTCTACCATTTACTGAATTAATTATTTTACTGATTGCTTGTGATGTTTGAGAAGCATACTCTTCTTGCGAAACTTCTTTAATGCCATTTAAATCTGTAGGAATGTATACTTTCATACCCTGACCAAAGTCAGATGGAACCGGATATATTTTTTCTATCAATTGATCCTCATGTAATCCTAAAGTAGATTTTATATATGAAAATGAATCATTGATTGACATTGTTGCAGATGTCAGTATGATCGAATCCCGGTCTTCAAACAAATATTTTTGAATTAAATCTGCATTATTCACTTTTTCACAATAAAGCATTGTTGTATGGAACGAGCCTTTAGCCTCAGTGTCCATCCAGCAGATAAACTCATCATTTCGATTGAATAATATTTCATGAAGCCCATTTTTCATAATCATTAATTGTTCAACAATCATTTTGAATTCGGAAATCATAGACCTTTTATAAGAAGTGGACTTTTGGTTTTCGGATAATTTTAAATACTGATCACATTCTATAAAAAACATATTATTTGTATGAAATAATCGATTTGCACATTCTAAAATAACTTTCCAATTTTGACTTGAAGTTATATTATCACCTAATGTAATAGACTGTCTTATATTTTCTTTATCAAATTCATTTTGTTTTGAAAGGATAAAACCTCTTATTAATCGAAAAAGTTCTTCAGACTCATATTTAATTTCTTTAATTAAATGATCAATCTTTTTCCACCATTTTTCTCTTGTTGGTGAAAGTTCATCATTTTTATATAAACGATGTACTAATTCAGAACTATCTGATGTACTTAATCGGCTTAAATATTGATAATATTTTAAGCATGAAAATGTAATTCCAAAAGTTTTGGAAGAAGTCTCTTCAAGTGAGTGTGCTTCGTCAATTACGATGGTTTTCACTGAATTAAGTAAATGATCTTTGTTTTTTAGGGTTGATAATAAATACGCGTGGTTTGTTACGATTAGGTCTGCAAGTAATAATTGGTTTTTTGCACGCTGATAAAAGCATTTATGGAACCAAGGATTTGATCTTTTATTTTCACTTTCTTCACTACAACAAACTCTTTCCCATAAGTGTATTCCACCTGACGGTAAGGATAACTCATCCAATTCTCCATTTTCAGTCTCAGTTAACCAAACTGCAATCATGGCTTTTGATAAGATACTGTCGTAGTTATCATCAAACTCGCTAACGACATATTCATACTTTTGTAAACATAAATAATTTTTTTTACTCTGGATTGATGCAGTTTTCAATTGGAAAGGTAATACCTTCTCAACTGTATGTAAGTGTTTTTTAATGATTTGCTTTTGTAATGAGATTGTACTAGTACTAATGATAACTTGTTTACCATATTGTTTTGAGAAAAATGCTGCAGGAATTAAATACCCAAAAGTTTTCCCTACTCCAGTGTTAGCTTCGGCTAATAAAATCTTTTTGGACTCAAACGCATTAAAAACATCTTTCATATACGTAAATTGTTCTTCTCTTTTAATAAAGATTGGCATTTCAACAGCCATTCTCTCTTCTAATTCGATTTTAAGTTGTTCTTCAAACTCAACGAAATCCTCTTCTTCATGTGGCATGCTAAAACGGCTCTTTTTAATAGCAATTCTTCTGAATTCTTCTATAACATTGTTCTCATTAACAATTAAATCAGATTTTTTTTGAATAAGATCTGAAATATAATATGTAATATCGCTTTTAAAATTCTTACTCAATTTTTCTAAAATTTTTAAGGATGCATAAGGCAATCCTTCGAGTTTTTTTAATAAAATTGTTAATAATTCAGCCGTAACTTCTGCATCACTATCAGCTTGATGTGGATTTTCATGCTGAATGTTAAAAACTTTGGCTAAATCAGATAGTTTATAACTTGTTAAAGTAGGAAATAGCACCCTAGTAAGTTCCACTGTGTCAATCGCTAACGGGGTGATTCTAGGTAGGCCGATTCTCTCAAATTCTTTTTGTAAAAAAGTTAGATCAAAATGAACATTATGTGCTACAAAATATGCATTTTTAAAAATCGGATAGAGTTCTTCTGCAATTTGCTCGAATTGTGGAGCAAACTTTACCATATCTTTTGAAATTCCAGTTAACTCTGTGATAAAAGCTGGAATTTCGATATTTGGATTTATAAAGCTTGAAAATTGTTCGATTACTTCTCCGTCTTCAAGTACAAAGGCTGCAATTTGAATAATACGATCTTGACCCCTATTATTGTTACCTGTTGTTTCTAGGTCAACGACAACAAATTTATTCATATTTTGCCACCTCCAATTTCTCTATATAGATATTTTGCATAAAACAATTTAAACAATACAAAAAAATCCCCTAAAGAGGGGATTTCCATTACTTAATTGTCCCTGCAATTTCTTTTCCAATCATTTCAACAATTTCGTTCGCATCATTTAAAATAGCAATATTCGGTGTATGTTGATCAAGTTTTTCTTCCTCTACTTGACCGTAAGCTATAATAATAACTTTGTCTCCTTCTTGAACTAATCTTGCTGCAGCTCCGTTAAGACAAATAACGCCACTGCCACGCTTCCCAGGGATTACATATGTCTCAAGTCGAGCACCATTATTATTATTTACAATTTGAACTTTTTCATTTTCTAGGACATCAACAGCATCCATTAAATCTTCGTCGATTGTAATACTACCTACATAATTTAAATTTGCTTCTGTTACAGTTGCTCTATGAAGTTTTGCTCTCATCATTGTACGAATCATGATATTTCCCCCTAGTATCCATTAAATTGCAACGATTATATTATCGATAAGTCGAGCATTTGAAAATTTAACTGCTAATGCGATGATAATTTTCCCACTAACAGATTCAATTGTTTCAAGTTGAGGATATGAATAGATACTAACATAATCAATCTCACCCGAAGTTTCTTTGGTAATTGCTGAAGTAATTTCTTCTTTTAAAACTTTAACATTTAGTTCTCCATTTTTAATCAGTTCAACTGCATTTTTCAAACTTCTATATAAAGCCGGAGCTTCTTGTCGTTCATTTTCTGTTAAATAGATATTTCTTGAACTTTTTGCTAAGCCATCCTCTTCTCGTACAGTTGGTATAGCATTTAATTTAACAGGTATATTATAATCTTCAATTAAGCCTTCTATAACAGCAACTTGTTGTGCATCTTTTAATCCAAAATAAGCCTGGTCAGGTTGAACAATATTGAACAATTTTGAAACAACTAATGCTACGCCATCAAAATGACCTGGTCTTTTTTCTCCACAAAGAACATCTACTCGTTTAATTACTTTCATAGTCGATTTTAAATCATTTGGGTACATTTCTTCAACTGTTGGATAAAAGAGGCAATCAACACCAGCATTTAAAGCAATTTTTTCATCTCTTTCGAAATCTCTTGGATAACGATTAAAATCTTCATTTGGTCCAAATTGAGTCGGATTAACGAAGATACTTAAAACGACAACATCGTTTTGATTTCTTGCCTCTTTTAATAAAGTAACATGGCCTTCATGTAAATAACCCATTGTTGGTACAAATCCAATCGATTTGTCATTTTTTCGATGTTGTTTTAATTCTTCTCTTAGATCTTTGATGGTATGAAAAACTTTCATTGTGAACTTCCCCCGTATAAAGCCTTTAACTGTTCTTCTTTCATTGTGAACGAATGACTAGCATCTGGAAACTGTCTTGCTTTTACTTCTTGAACATATGAAGCAATAGCATTTTCAATTATAGTTTGGATATCAGCATATTGTTTTACAAACTTAGCTACTTTACCCACACCATAGGTCACTAAGTCATGATAAACTAACACTTGACCGTCCGTATCGACACCCGCTCCAATTCCAATTGTCGGTATAGTTAAATCTGCTGATATATCTTTTCCAATTTGCTTCGGAATACATTCCAAAACGATCGCAAATGCTCCCGCCTCTTCACACTTTTTAGCATCGTTAAATAACTTTAAAGCACTTTCTGAATCTCTTGCTTGAACTTTATATCCTCCTAAAACCCCTACTGATTGCGGAGTCAATCCCAAGTGTGCAACAACTGGCACCCCTGCCGCAGTTAAAGCTTTTATCACTTCTAGAACATTTTCATCTGCACCTTCTAGTTTTACTGCATTTGCATTTCCTTCTTGCATAATTCGGCATGCATTTCTTAAAGCATCTTCTTTTGAAATGTGATATGACATAAATGGCATATCGGTTACGATAAAAGTATTTTTCGCACCTCTTTTTACCGCTTTTGAATGATGAATCATATCATCGACTGTCACCTTGATTGTTGAATCATAACCAAGTACAACATTACCAAGTGAGTCACCGACCAAAATCATATCTACCTCACCTGCTTCTGCTAATAAGGCTGAAGGGTAATCATAAGCTGTAATCATTGTAATTGGTTCCTTATTACCCTTCATTGATAAAAAATCTTTTGTTGTTTTCAATTTGTTTCCTCCTTTTTTAATGAAGAGGAAATGGGGCTACAATAAAAAACCTTTGCTCGTTGAACAAAGGAAAATTGGTAACCATCTCATTCCTCTGTCCCAGTCCATTTGAGGATCAAGGCAGACACATTTTTAAATAAAATTTTTAAAGCTTGGTGTAGTTCCTATTAGGATACCACCCATTTCAATCCATATCCTTAAACGTAAGGTGTTGGTATTTCAAGCATTTACACAATACCTTACATAATTAGTGTATAACATGCTCGCAGAAATTGTAAATGATTATGTTTGGATATCTTTGGATAATTTAAACACAAATAAAAATTCCCATGCCAGTTTTGGAATGAGAATTTTTACTGAGTTGAAAAATTACTTATTTATTGCAATATCCGCTGAATAAATCGTATGTATTTTCCCCTCTGAATCTTCAATTAAAAGCTGTCCTTCGTCTGTAATACCGATTGCATTCCCGATGATGACTTCATTTAACGTTGTGGCTTTTATTTGCTTACCTAATGAGATTGCATAGCTCTCCCATAAAATTTTGATTGGTTTAAATCCTTTATCTAAAAAGAGTTCATAGTACTTCTCAAATTCAGCCAAAATGACTTGGATAAGATTCGCTCGTAGAAACGATTTTCCCTTTTCGATCCGTAATGAAGTTGCTATATCGGAAAGTTCTAATGGATAATCTTCTTCAACTTGATTTACGTTGATTCCAATTCCTATTACGACACTACGAATACAATCTGCATCACCTTGCATCTCGGTTAAAATCCCACAAACCTTTTTCTTATTAATCAAGATATCATTGGGCCATTTAATACTTGGTTGTAACTCAGTTACTTTCTCGATTGCTGAAGCAATTGCAACTGCTGTTAATAATGTTAACTGTGGCGCCACTTTAGGTGAAATGGACGGTCTAAGAATAAGACTCATTGCAATAGCTTTCCCATCTGAAGTCAGCCAGTTCCTTTGTAATCGCCCACGTCCTTTCAATTGACGTTCAGCTAATACTATTGTACCTTCAGGGGCATCATTCATTACAAGCTCGTTCGCAATTGTCTGGGTTGAGCTTGTTTCTTCTTGATAGACTATTTTCCGTCCAAATATTTTTGTTTCAAGACCAAGTTGAATATCCGTTTGTGTCATCCGATCGGATTTTCCAACAATTTTATAACCGACTTTTCTAACTGCTTCGATTTCTATTCCTTCTTCTTGCAATTCTTTCATATATTTCCAAATTGCGGTACGTGAAATTCCTAATTCATCACTCAAATATTGCCCAGAAAGATATTCGTTTTGATGTTCGGTAAATAATTGTATGATTTGCTCTTTTACCTTTGAAGCCAATTTGTAAACCACTCCTTAACAGCAAGTTGAGTATTTATTAATCTGTTTTCAACAACCAATACTTCAATCTCACTGATTACTTCCTTTAGCCAAGGACCACCTTTAAGATTAGACCAACTTAATAAATCATTTCCTGATATACATAATTCTGATTTAGAATGAATTGGTAATTTGGCAAATCGAGCCTTTAGTTGTTCATCGATTTGGGCGGGATAAGAAGAATTACCTAATACTGTTTGTAATCTTTCGTATTGAATGGCATCTTTTAATCCTACTATGTATAAAGTTGAGTTACTCCAAATGATCTGTTCTTTTAGTAATAGTGCATGCAGCTTTAAAATTTGTTTAATCCGTTCATTGGACATCTTCCAATTTCGAAGGATCGATTCTGGGTGTTCAATTTGCATTTTAAATAAAATTAATGCCCAATATTCTTCAATCGTCTTTAATTTTTCAATTGGAAGTTCAATTACCTCATTGAAAAATGGGTGACATTTTTTAAAATTTGGCAGATGATTAATTAATTCTGTTTGTATTAATAATTTAAGAGCATCTTTAGGAGACTTACCTAGGAGTAACTTTTCAAATTCAACACTTATTCTTTCAATCGCAATCTTTTCGATTAAAGCATTATTTGACAGTATTGCTTCAAAAGTACACTCATCCATTCGAAATCCAAGTTGGCTTACAAAACGAATCCCTCTTATCATTCGAAGAGCATCTTCATGAAATCTTTCTTTCGCATTACCAACCGACTGAATTAATCCATTAGCTATGTCTTTTCTACCATTAAACGGATCAATTAAATCATTATTTACTGTCATCGCAATTGCATTCATTGTAAAATCTCTTCTTTTTAAATCCTCTTCGATCGATTTAACATAAGTCACCTCTGAAGGTCTCCGAAAATCTTGATATGTCGATTCAGTTCTAAAAGTAGTAATTTCATAAGATTGATTGTTTTCAATCACAAGAACAGTACCATGTTGGAGTCCTGTAGGTACTGTTTTAGGAAAAATTCGTATAACTTCTTCTGGTAGGGCAGAAGTTGCTATATCAATATCACCAATATCCCTCTTTAATAGTTTGTCTCTGACACAACCACCAACAAAATATGCCTCATGACCGTTTTGTATTAATTTTGTAAGTATTGGTTTTGCACTTTCAAAAATCCCCATTATTCATTCATTCCTAATAACTCTTTATAGATTGCTAAATATTGTGAAACAATTTGACTTGAATGAAATCTTTCATTAACAATTTCTATTGAACGTTTTGATATTTTTTGATAAAGTTTTTCGTCCTTTAACAAATTAAGTGTGTAATATGAAATTTGTTCAATATCGCCTAATTCACATAAAAATCCGTTTTCTCCATGTTCAATCACTTCTGGAATACCACCTATTCTTGTTCCGATACAAGGAACGCCACAAGCCATTGCTTCAAGAAGAACTAATCCAAAACTTTCTTTTGATGATAATAATAACTTTACATCACTAATAGCAAGTAATTCTTCAACATTCTCTTGTTTTCCAAGAAATAAAACATCTTTTTCAATACCTAATTCTCTAACAAGTTTACATAAAACTGAAAGCTCAGGTCCATCGCCAACTAGTAGTAATTTCGAAGGTACTTCTTGTCTTACTAAATTAAAGACGTTTACAACATCTTTCGTCCGTTTTACTTGACGGAAGTTTGAAATATGTATAATTACTCTCTCATGTTCCTTAATTCCATATTCGGCTTTTAATGATTGGCAATTACGCTTTTTATATACTCTTTCATCGATAAAGTTATAGACCGTTTGAATATCTTTATCAGGGTTAACTAATTCAATTGTTTGACTAATCAAATCATTTGATACAGCTGTTACGGCATCAGACTTTTCAATTCCAAATTTAATTAATTCTGTTAAAGACGGATCATAGCCTAGAACAGTTATATCCGTTCCATGTAATGTTGTTACAATTTTAATTTCGTGATTAATCATTTGTTTTGCTAAAAAAGCACAAACAGCATGTGGAATAGCATAATGCACATGTAATATATCTAATTTTTCACGATTTGCAATTTCAGCCATTTTACTTGCTAAAGCCAAGTCATAAGGCGGATGTTGAAATACTGAATATTGATTTACTTCAACTGCGTGATAATAAATATTTGGATTAACTTTATTTAAACGAAATGGCATACTTGATGAAATAAAATGAATTTCATGTCCAAGCTCTGCTAACAACTTCCCTAGCTCAGTAGCAATCACTCCAGAACCACCAACTGTAGGATAACATGTAATCCCAATTTTCAACTTCATTTTATCTCTCCTAATTGTCTACTCTTTATAAACTAAACTTAGAAAAGCCAATCCGCATTTAGGAGAAGTGGTTTCTTACTCATAAATCCTTCACCGTAAGATATACCAACTTCCTTACCGATCATCTTTTCTCTCGCAATGACACTTTCTACATAATCATTCGTTAATGGAGTACTAACTCCCGTTTCTCCAGGTGTAAATTGACTCTCATATGCTTCAAGTGCCTCTTTTTTCAACTGAATTGTTTCCGATATATTTACAATAAAGTTCGGTCGATGAAATCCGTTTATCATGTATTGAAATACATGGTTAACTTTATGAGCTTCGTGAGTAGTATTTACATTAAATTTCCTAATGCCTGATGAGAAGACAGCTTCTTCAATTATTTTTGTACAATTTCCGTGATCAGGATGACGATCGATCTCATAGGGAGAAAATACAATACTTGGCTTCGTCATTCTTATTAAACTAACAACTTGCTTAATGGAATCTTCACTTAAGTATAGCCCTCTATCAGAAAATGATAAATTAAAACGTTTTGATACTCCTAGTATCTTATCTGCTGATTCCGCTTCTTTTCTTCGTGTTGCTGTATCTCCATTTGATGAAAGCTCTGCTTCTGTCAAATCACAAATAGCTACTTTATATCCTAATTTTGTAAATTTAGCAATCGTCCCTGCCATACCAATTTCGACATCATCTGGATGGGCACCAAAAGCTAATACATCAAAATATTCCACACGATTCACTCACTTTCATACTTACTCATTAAACAATTTTACAATAGCCTTTGCAGTTTGACTATTTGTTGCTACAGGTATATGGTAGACATCACATAATCTCAATAAAGCATTCACATCTGGTTCATGTGGTTGTGAAGTCAATGGATCTCTAAAAAAGAAAATCGCATCCATTTCACCTTTTGCAACAAGTGCACCAATTTGTTGGTCGCCACCAAGTGGTCCTGACTGAAAACGTTTTACCTTTAAAGCCGTGTTTTCCATTACACGTGTTCCAGTTGTTCCAGTTGCAAATAGTTCATGTTTTTGAAAAAACTTTTCATTTTCTTGCACAAAAATTACTAAGGCATCTTTTCTTTCATCATGAGCTATTAAAGCGATCTTCACCCTTAGCACCTCAATCCATTATATTTTCTAACCCATATACGAGTTCAGAAAGTTTCATTACCTCTTCAATTGATACTTTAACCCCTGACATAAATGACGCTCTATTCATGGAATCGTGTCTTATCGTTAGTAATTGGCCATCTCCACCGAATAAAACTTGTTGATGAGCTACCAATCCAGGTAATCTAACACTATGTACTCTCATACCGTACATATCTGCTCCTCTTGCTCCATCTTCAGTCTCAACTTCATTTGGATGACCTTGATTTTTATATTCTCGAGCTTCCCCAATCATTTGTACAGTCTTCAATGCTGTACCTGAAGGAGCGTCTAACTTTTGATCATGATGTAATTCGATAATTTCTATGTCTTTAAAATACTTAGCAGCCATAGCAGAAAACTTCATCATTAAGATTGCACCTATGGCGAAATTTGGTGCAATAATACAGCCAAGTCCATTTTGAAGAGCTAATTCCTTCAGTTCAGCTAATTCTTCATTTGTAAAACCTGTAGTGCCTATTACAGGGCGAATACCATTTTTCAATGATAAAAACGCATGCTTTTTCCCTATTTCAGGAGTGGTTAAATCAACTAACACATCAAAATTTTCATTTTCGATACACTCTTCTAGCGTTTCGTATACAGGTGCTTCACCTTTTAACTGTGGGTAAAATTGATGCACTGAACCCCCACCAAATTTATAATCTATTGCTGCAACTAATTGAAAATGTTCTGTTCTATCAATTAATTGTAATGCTTCTGTCCCCATCTTCCCTCTTGGTCCTGCCAAAACAACACGAATTATTTTCTCCATCTCAAACTTCCTTCCTTGTCCAACGATCTTTATCTCTTGTATTAAATTTCTTCATAACCATATCATGTGCCTGTGCTAAATCGATATTTAAACTATTTGCTAAACAAATCATAACGAATAATACATCACCAAGTTCTTCTTCAATTAATTTTTCTTCTTCAGTATTTTTCTTTGGTTTCTCACCATATGTATGATTTATTTCTCTAGCTAATTCACCCATCTCTTCAGTTAACCTAGCCATCATTGCTAAAGGACTAAAGTATCCTTCTTTAAATTGCCCAATATATTTATCTACTTCATTTTGCATTTCTTTCATCGTTTTTTCGTGCATACTAATATCAACTCCTCAAATAAATCTTATCGAAATGACCACTTTTTGACAAATTATATATTATTTTACTTGAAAAAAATACAAGATAAGATAAAAATAAGAGTTTAAGGTGATTTTAAATAGTATGGAGGAAGTATATGATTTTCAACTTGAAGTTACGTAATATCTTTTTTATCATTTTAGGTTCTGCAATTTTTTCTTTTGGAATTATGACAATTAATATTCCTAACAATTTGGCTGAAGGTGGATTTACTGGTATAAACTTAATTCTATTAGCTGAATTAAATATCCCTGTTTGGATTTCTAACCTAGCATTAAACATTCCATTATTTTTTATTGGATGGAGATTACTTGGAACAGTCACAATGCTCTATACGATCATTGGAACAGTTGCCGTTTCATTTTTCTTAAAATTATTTGAAAAATTCACGTTCACTATAGATGTTCATGGTGATTTAATGTTAGCTTCACTATTTGCTGGTGTATTTATAGGAGTTGGCTTAGGAATTATTTTCAGATTTGGTGGAACGACAGGTGGTGTAGATATCATTGCTCGATTAGCCTATAAATACAAAGGTATTAATATGGGTAAAACAATGTTCATTTTTGACTTTGTTGTCATTACGCTATCTTTATTGACTTATTTAAAAGCTTACGAGGCAATGTATACATTAGTTGCAGTGTTCGTTGGTGCTAGAATTATTGACTTTATGCAAGAGGGTGCATATGCTGCCCGCGGAGCAAATATCATTTCCGATAAAAATGAATTAATTGCTGCTCGCATTATGAAAGAAATGGAACGTGGTGCAACCTATCTTAAAGGAACAGGAACTTTTACTGGCGAGAGCAAAGATGTCTTATTCTGTGTCGTACCAAAAAATGAATTAGTTCATTTAAAGAATATCATTCAGGATATCGATCCACATGCTTTTGTTGCAGTAACTGAAGTACATGATGTGTTAGGAGAGGGCTTTACTTTAGACGAAAACAAAGTGCCATTACATCCTTAAAGCAAAATAAAAAGCGGTTCTAGGCTAATGCCCAGAACCGCTTTTTATTTTGCTATTTCTTAATCATCGTTTTGCATACCAGTATAAATTAATACTAATCGTAATAATTCAGCAACTGCAACTGCAGCAGCAGCTACATATGTTAAAGCTGCAGCATTTAATACACGCTTTGCATAAACATGCTCATTTGAATTAATGATTCCATTCGTTGTGATTTGTTTAAGCGCACGACTAGAGGCATTAAATTCAACTGGAAGTGTAATAATTTGAAATAATACACCAATCGCTAATAAAAGTATTCCTAATAACAACGCTCCTGTTAAGCCAGAAAAAATCCCAATTAGGATGAAAATCCATGAAAAATTAGAACTGAAATTTGCAACTGGTACTAACGAATGACGAAATCTTAAGAAACTATAATCATTTGCATCTTGGATTGCGTGCCCTACTTCATGAGCAGCAACCGCTGTACCCGCTACTGAATATCCGTGATAGTTTTCAGATGATAATCGAACAACTTTTGCTCGAGGATCATAATGATCTGATAAGTATCCTCTAGTTTCTTCTACTCCAACATTAAATAAACCATTATCATTTAATATCTTTCTCGCAACTTCTGCACCTGTTAAACCAGATGTAGAGCTAACTTTTGAATACTTCTTAAATGTTGACTTTACTTTAAATTGTGCATATAGAGGTACAATCAACAAAATTAAAAAGTAAATTAGATAACCCATTAATATTCCTCCAAAGAGCATTATTTTACAATATTGTATAGATTATTAGAGAATTTTGTCAATCATTATGCTCTCGTCGTTTTTTATTCTTACTTCGATCACCTTTATATTTTCTCCAACCTACATAACTTAATGTACCGACTATGATCCCACCAGTTGTAAATATCGTCCAAAAAGAAGCAGGTGGAAAAATCGAGTTTCCTTGTTCAAAAATAAATGATAACTCGGTTTTCGTCTCATCTAATTTTTGTTTAAAAGCTGGCAATTCTTCTTTATTAATTCGATATTCATCTAAAAATGTAACTAAAGAATTTATCTTCTTCACTTCATCATATGGCAGGTCAACGAGTAAACTTGGGTAAATTATTTCAAACTGATGTAAGAATTGATTTAACTGAATTTCATATGCTTCTGAATTCCCTCTTTTATAGGCTGCATCCATATTATGTAAAGGCGTCATGACAGATTGTTTCATTTCCTTCCACATCGGCTGTAGAGATGTTTCCCTTGCATCAACCATCAATCTAACTCCAAGTACATCTGCAACTTTTTCCTGTGGATCACTCGCATCATTCTTTAAGGAGAGGAGAGCATTTTGAAAAGTAACAGAGATTGTTTCCAAATCTTTAGGAGTAAAATCCTTATTCTTTTTAACATCCCCCATATAATTTGTTTCAAATTGTTCCAAAAGATTTGCGCCATGAATATAATCACCTTCTTGTACTAAAGATAGTGATTTTTCAATTAAAGAAGTTTCCTGATCTATTTTTGCGAAACCTTTTAGGTTATTAAATGAAAAGAAAATAAAAAAAACGCTTATCCCAACTATTAATTTTCTCATCTAATCCCTCCCTCATAACTACTAATAATTATGAGAGCGAGGACAAGAATAGAACCCCAATAGTTCAGGCTCTTTTCTTAAAAATTAATTGGTAATAAGCAATTAATATAACAAATATAGACAACCAAAAAGTAACGAATGCGATCCAGTTTTGATAGTCAACTAACATATAATATTGAGGCATTGTTCCGAATACATAATCGAAAATAAGATCCTGCAAAATCCAAATACTAGCTACAACTAAGTGCCATTTTTTCACTTTGAAAACTGGTGCATACAAGATTGCTTGCAAAGCCATTCCTGCGTGTGAAAAAATTAACATATAAGCAATCGTATCAAGACCTCCAGCTAAATATAATACCATAGCATTCATCAACACGGCCCAGATGCCATATTTTACTAAGCTGACATATGCTAAAGCCTCAATCAGACCACTGCGCTTATTAAGTAACCATAAAATTAATACAAAACAAAAAAACAAAGATGCCGTTGGACTATCTGGAACAAAAATCCTTAGCCAACCTGGGGTATCTTTTAACTGAATTCCATACCAATAATACCCATAAAAAGTCCCTAAAATATTAACAATTAGTAAAGCCATTAAACTTGAACGTAACCTGATCAAACTGTATAACATAATCGATTATACACTCCATTTTCAATTTCTTTCATCCGAACTTATTTATAACACAAAGTTCACAATTAGTATGTAAACATCCATTTTTCCCATGTTAGTATTTCAATATAAGTTGATATTAAAAAAAGAGTCGAAAGATCGACTCTCTTTTAATTATTCTGTTTTACCTGCTTTTGAAACGAATTCAGCTAAGACTTTAAGTTCTGCATCTGTACCTTTAAATACGCCAGCTGGCATAGCTTTACGTCCGTTTCTTGCGATATGTGCAATTTCCTCAGGTTTTAAACCGTTGTTTTGAAGACTTGGAGCTGCTGCGCCACCTTCAAGGTTATCACCATGACAAGATACACATGTATTTTTTTGTAATAATTTGTATGCTGGATCTTCTTTATTTAACTCAACAAATGCACGGATTTTTCCTTGCTCTTTTGTTTTTTTCCAATCATGGTGAGCAGCTGCTTCCCATGTTAAATAAATTACACCAGCAAGTCCTAATAGCATAAAACCAGTAGGTACGATTCGTTTAATTGGTCTTCTTTCAGCACTAGTATCTAGGAATGGCGCTAATAATAAACCACCAAACGCTAAACCTGGAATGACGAAAGCACCGATTACGTTATAGTCACCTGAAGCATAGCTATACTTTAAGAATTGATATAAGAACAAGAAATACCAGTCTGGTAGTGGTGTGTAACCAGTATCAGTTGGATCTGCAATCCTCTCTAATGGAGAAGGATGTACAATTGTTAAGGTTAAATAACCAATTAAGAAAACTGCTCCAACCATCCACTCTTTTAATAAAAAGTTTGGCCAGAATGCTTCTGTTTTCCCTGGATATTCAGAATAATCTTTTGGAATATTTGGTTTACGTCCTGCAACAGCAGGTACGCGTGAGTCACCGACAAACTTCATTCCTTTACCGCGATGCATGTTCTCCCTCCTTTATTTCAACACACATTAGTCTACTGACTAAAGCCTCAATTAACTAAATCTTATAGTGGTCCTGAAATACCTTGCTTACGAATGATTAAGAAATGCGCACCCATAAGAGCAAGTAAAGCACCAGGTAAGAAGAATACATGAATTGCGAAGAAACGAGTTAACGTTTGTGCACCAATGATTTCTGGATTACCAGCAATTAATGTTTTTACTTGCTTACCAATAAATGGTGTTTGTTCAGCAATTTGCAGACCTACTTTTGTCGCAAATAATGCTTTCATATCCCAAGGTAATAAATATCCTGTAAAGCCTAATCCAAGCATTACGAAGAAAATTAAAACCCCTACAACCCAGTTAAGCTCACGAGGCTTTTTATATGCGCCTTGGAAGAATACACGTAAAGTATGTAAGAACATCATAACAATAACTAAACTTGCACCCCAGTGATGCATACCACGAACAATCTGTCCGTATGCAACGTTGTTTTGTAAGTAATAAACTGATTCCCAAGCATTTTTAATATCTGGAACATAATACATAGTTAAAAACATACCAGATAAAATTTGGATTACTGTAACGAAAAATGTTAATCCACCAAAGCAATATACAAATGCTGAAAAATGGTGTGCTGGATTAACGTGCTCTGGTACTTCATGATCAGCGATATCTCTCCACAGAGGTGTAATTTCTAATCGCTCATCTACCCAGTCGTAAATTTTGTTCAACACGATTATTTTCCTCCTTGTGGTAACGCTTTACCAAGATAGAAAGCATCTTTTTCTACTTTTACTTGATATACATCTAATGGCGCAAGTGGTGGTGTTCCTTTAATGTTTTTACCACTCTTTTCGTAACGACCACCATGACATGGACAGAAGAATTGATTCGGATGTTCTTTATTGTCGTTCCAACCAACTGTACAGCCTAAATGCTTACAAGTAGGTGATAACGCAACGATATCTCCTTTTGAATCCTTATACACCCATGCAATGTGAGACGCGTCAGATTTAACCCAACCATCGACTTGCTTAACTTTGAAGTCAAATCGTTTTGGATCAGTAGTTAAATCTTTTAATAATCCAACTTGCACAAACGAACCAGCTGCTTCTTTTTGTAGAACTGGATCAATAGCAAAACGTGCTAATGGCATAAGCATTCCTGCAGCCATAAACCCGCCTACACCAGTTAACGTATAGTTTAAAAACTGGCGTCTTGAAACCTTTTCACTCATGAAAATTCCCCCCTCTATCACAAGTACTCCTGTACGGACAACAGCTATAATAATAAAACTAGGACACTTTCATAATATAATAACAAATTTAGAAGGTC